>Ga0308175_100000006_pt1 | contig 222872 bp, 198 predicted proteins | sample PhyCR1_3_FD_203893 | JGI IMG/M metagenome (GOLD analysis project Ga0308175, IMG submission 203893) | Soil microbial communities from UC Gill Tract Community Farm, Albany, California, United States - DLSLS.C.R1 | ecosystem: Environmental > Terrestrial > Soil > Agricultural land | place: USA...
GCGTTCTGATCGGCGCATCGCTGGCGTCGATCACGTACTGGCTCGTTCACGGCTCGGTCGACTGGTTCTGGGAGATACCGGCGCTGAGCGGGCCGGTGTTCGCGTTCCTGGGTCTTGGAGGAGCGTTGACGCGCCAACTCGCGCCGTACGCCGCCCCCGTGGCAGCGGGGGCGGGCCCGGCGTCCGAGCCGCTCGAGACCGGCGACCGCCCGGTCGGTTCGCCTGCGCCGGAGCGCCGGCGGGGCGCTTCGCTCGCGCTCGCCGTCGGCGGCGCCGCGGCGGCGCTCGCCGCGGCGCTCGCGCTCGCGCTCCCATATCTCGCCGAGCAGGAGGTCGGGGCCGCGTCGAGCGGGTGGCCGGACAACCCCGCGCGCGCCTTCGACCGCCTCGACCGCGCCGCTGCGCTGAATCCGCTGAGCGCCCGACCGGACCTCGTCGCGGGCGTGATTGCCCTGGAACTGCGGCGATCCGACGCTGCTCAGGCGCACTTCAGCCAGGCGCTCGGCCGCGACGACCAGGACTGGTTCGCGTGGTTCGGGCGCGGGCTGGCGGCATCGGGCCTGGGCAACCGCGCCCGCGCGCGCGCCGATTACCGGCGGGCGCGCGCCCTCGATCCGGACGAACCGCTCCTGCACGAGGCGCTCGTCCGTCTGAACGGCCGCACCCCGTTGACCGCGCAGGAGGCTTTTGCGCGCCTCCGTCGCGACGTCCAGCGCCTGAGCGGCAATCCACGGGCCGGCCTGGGGCTCAGATCCGGAGCCTGACTGGACGGAACTGGACGCTTTCGCGGTTGTAGCTGCGCATCAGGGGTGCTACTTTCTTGGCCAATTCGCCATATTTCGCACGCAAAAGTAGGTTTGAAGCGCGCTGGCGCGCTTCGTGCCAACCAATACAAGGATGGGAAGGGATTGGTTCGAATGAAGCGACTCGCCTTGCTTATGGCAGTGGTCGCCGTTGCGCTGGCCGTCGCCGCTCCGGCGTTTGCACAGAGCGCGGTAAGCGACACGTACGCTGGTAAGGGCGGTGGCATCGTCGGAACGGTGAACAGCGGCAACGGACCGACCGCCTCGACGCCGCAGCAGGTGCAGGCCACGAGTCCGAGCGGCAACGGTTCGCTGCCGTTCACGGGTCTCGACATCGGTCTGCTGGCACTTGGCGGCGTGGCGCTTGTCGGTGTGGGCGTTGGCCTGCGCCGGTTCGCGCGTCCGCTCAGCTAGTTCCGACGACGGACCACAGGCAGATGGGCACCGCCCGGACGCGCGGGAGATGAGTCGCGGTGGCGATCGACTCGGAGACGAGGTTGTTCGATCGCCCCGCGCCCCTGCCCCTTCGTCGGAACGGTGACGCACCGCTTCGCGAGCGCGGACCCCTCGCTCAACCTCCGGCGGATGCCTGCCGAAGAGACGGTCAGAGCGACGTGGCCTCCGCCCTCACCGAGCACTTCACCGCCGAGTCCGGCCCTCGTACGGCGGCCGACGTCTACGCGACGCTCGAGCGTCGCCGCCGCCGTTCCCGCCTCGCGCGCGTGACGTACCGCACCGCCGACGCGGCGATGCTGCTCGTGGCCGCGGTGACCGCGATCCTCGCGGCTCCCGTCCCGAACTCGTTCTCGAACTTCGCCTGGGCGATCGGCTACGCCGTGCTCACGCTCGCGATCCTCGAGGCGCGCGGCTTCTACGGCTTCCGCCTGCAGGACACGCCGGTCGACGCGGTGGCGCGCATCTTCGCGGCCACCTCGATCGCCGCGATGTCGCTCGTGTTCGCGCGCGCGCTCGTGAGCGACGACCCGACGCTGACCGCCCAGACCGTGCGGCTGTGGGCGTTCGCGCTCGTCTTCCTGGGCGCCGGCCGGGTCGGCATCACGCTCGACCGCCGGCGTGCGCTGCGCCGCGGCGAGACGGGCTTCAACACGCTCATCATCGGCGCAGGCAGCGTCGGGCACCTGATCGCCAGACGCCTGCGCGAGCGGCCCGAGTTCGGCCTGCGCCCGATCGGCTTCCTCGACAAGGACCCGATGATCGACGCCGAGGACGAGGAGGGGCTGCGGGTGCTGGGCGCCAGCTGGGACCTCGAGCAGGTCGTGCAGCGCTACGACGTCGAGCAGGTCGTCGTCACGTTCTCGACCGCGCCGCACGCGGTCCTGCTCGGGATGATCCGCCGCTGCCGCCAGCTCGGCGTCGAGGTCGTCGTCGTGCCGCGCCTGTTCGAGGAGGTCTCCAACCGCGTCGAGGTCGAGCACCTCGGCGGCGTGCCGCTGCTGCGCGCCGCGACGGTCGACCCGCGCGGCTGGCAGTTCGGCATCAAGTACGCGATCGACCGGATCCTCGCGGCGGTCGCGATCCTGGCGGCCTCGCCGCTGCTGATCGCGCTTGCGCTCGCGGTGCGCTTCAGCTCGCCCGGGCCGATCTTCTTCCGCCAGCGCCGCATCGGGCTCGACGGCCGCGAGTTCGACATGCTCAAGTTCCGCTCGATGCGCGTCGCGCCGGCGACCGACCCCGACTTCAAGCTGCCCGACGGCGTCGCGCCCGGCGGCGTCGAGGGCGAGGATCGCCGCACGCGCGTCGGCGAGATCATGCGCCGGCTCTCGCTCGACGAGCTGCCGCAGCTGTTCAACATCCTCAAGGGCGACATGGCGATCGTCGGACCGCGCCCCGAGCGCACCAAGTTCGTCCGCAGCTTCGAGGAGCACGTCTATCGCTACGGCGACCGCCACCGCGTGAAGTCCGGCCTCACGGGCTGGGCCCAGGTGCAGGGGCTGCGCGGCCAGACGTCCCTCACCGACCGCGTCGAGTGGGACAACTACTACATCGAGAACTGGTCGCTCTGGCTCGACCTGAAGATCATCTTGATGACGGTTCCGGCGCTGCTCGGGCGCCACGACGTCGAGTAGGGGTGCCGCAGCCGGCCACGTGGCCGGCGAGGCGGGCCCCCTGATCGAATATGGACCGTGCACCCTCCGTCGAAGCGGGTTCCGAGGCGCTGACGCCGCTCTCGGCTCCGGTCAGGCGCTCCCGCAACGCATGACGGAGGCCGCTTAAGGCTGCTTCCTTCCGGACCTGACCTGGTTCACGGGTCGTCATCGCGCGGGACCTGGCCATCGACGCCTATGAGCGACGGGCTGACCCTCGAAGCCGGCGCCCCTCGGGAGGGGATTCGGCCTCGCTAGAGCGGATTGCGAGTACAGGGCACCGCTACCTCCCCGCCTAGCACGGTCCGCGGGGGAGCATAGCGGTGTCAGGCCGCCGGCAGCCCGGCGGCCTGCGCGATCACGGCCGCCATCTCCGCACGGAAGCGCTCGCGCCCGAAGCCGCGCGCGTTCTCGCGCGGCGCCTGCGGGTCGAGCCGGAGCGACTCGAAGCGCGCGATCGCGTCCGCCAGCGCCTGCGCCGTCTGCGGCTCGAACAGCACGCCGGTCGCGTCGTCGCGCACCGTCTCGCGCGCGCCGCCGACGCCGTAGGCGATCACCGGCAGGCCGGCCGCCTGCGCCTCGACCGGCACGATCCCGAAGTCCTCCTCGCCGGGGAACAGCAGCGCGCTGGCGCTCGCCAGCAGCGCGTCGCGCCGCGCGTCGGAGACGCGCCCCAGCAGCTCGGCGTGGGGGCCGGCGTCCGCGCGTACCGCGTCGAGCGCCCGCCCGCCGCCGGCGACCACGACGCGCCGGCCGGCCAGCTCGGCGGCGGCGAGCGCGAGGTCCACCCGCTTGTACGGCACGACACGCCCGAACACGAGGTAGAACGGCTCCTGCGCCGGCTGGCGCTCGATCGCGAGGTAGTGGTCGACGTCGACCGGCGCGTGCACGACGTGCGCCTCGCGCCCGTAGAAGCGTCCGATGCGCGCCGCCACGTGGGCCGAGTTGGCGACGAACACGTCGGGCCGTCTCGCACCCGCGAGGTCCGTGCGCCGCAGCCAGCCGAGCAGCGGCGGCAGCAGCAGGCGCGTCGCGCGGCCGATCTCCTCGCCGGCGAGGAACTCCGGCTCCCACGCGTAGCGCATCGGCGTGTGGCAGTAGCAGACGTGCAGCGTGCCCGGCGGCGTGTGCACGTTCTTCGCGTTCGCGTGGCTGCTGGACAGCACGAGGTCGAAGCCGGAGAAGTCGAACGACTCGAACGCGCGGTTCATCAGCGGCAGCAGCTTCGGGTAGTTGCGCGCGGCGGTCGGGATGCGGTTCAGGAACGAGGCGTGCACCGGCCGCTCGGTGATGATCGCCGGCCACGGTCTCGGGTCGTAGACGGTCGTGAACAGCTCGGCGTGCGGGAACAGCTCCAGCAGCTCGATCACGACGTCCTCCGAGCCGCCGGGGATCGTCAGCCAGTCGTGGACGACCGCGACGCGCGGGAAGCGGGCGCGCAGCGCGCCGATCAGCGCGGCCGCGTCCGCCGGGACGGGCGGGTTCGCCAGCGGGCTCATCGGCTGCGCTCCACCGCGTCGCGGAAGGCGGTCCACTCGGCCGCGTACGGGGCGATCCGCGCGCACAGCGCCTCCAGCTCGCGCCAGCCGGCGTCGGCCTCCCAGCCCCAGTGCAGCACGAGCGGCGTCCACAGCCCGGTCTGCGCTGCGATCGCCCGTTCGGCCGCGGGCAGCACGTCGCGCGCACGGCCGTAGTAGGGCGCGTAGGAGGGGAGGTAGACCGCCCCCTCCCGCCATACCGGCGCGCGCTGGAAGCCGATCCGCCGGATCGACTCGGGGCCGCCGCCGACGACGACGAAGCGCTGCGCGAGCGCGGCCCACTGGCCGGCGTCGAAGCGGTTGTAGGGCGCGACGAACACGTCGGGGTAGACGCCGTGGCGGTCGAGCTCGGCGAGCCCGTCGTCGAGCAGCGCGGCGGTCGCGGCCGGGTCGAGCCCGCACAGCTCCGAGTGCCGGCGCGGATCGGAGAAGCGCGTGCGGTGATCGCGGCCGTGCAGCGCCACGGCGACCCCGGCCGAGCCGGCCGCCTGCCCCAGCAGCCCCGCCTCCTCGTCGGTCAACGCGCGCGACTCCGCGCCGCGCGGATCCAGCGGCGCTCTGCTCACGCGCGGCAGCACGGCCACCAGATACGGCACCCCGGCCGCCTGCAGGATCTCGTGGAAGCGCGCGAACCCCGCCGACCCGAACCGCTCCGGCTCGTCCCACGCCTTGTAGTGCGGAAACTCGTCGACGCGCACGAGGAAGCGCGGCGGCGCGGCGGCGCGGTTCCCGAGCAGCGCGCGCCGGGCGGCGACGAGCGGCCCGTCGACCGCCTTGGCGTGGTCGTAGCGGCCGAGCTTGCGGCGGACGTCTTGCGCGATCCGTCCCATTGCCGACGGGACCGGGCGCGGCCGGACGGCATCGAGGGCGGGGGAGCTGGCGACCGCATCGGCGCTGACGGTCCCCGCCGCGATCTCGGCGTCGAACAGCAGGCGAGCGCCGCGAAGGGCGTCGAGATCGGCGGAGCCAGTCAAGGCCGCGAGGCTACAAGGACGGGCGGCGAGGCGGCCGATCGGGCGGGTGGCGGTGAGGATGCACGTGCGCCGCCCGAAGGGCGGTGTGCGCGCACCCGGAGCCGTCAGGACCCGCCCGCCCGCAACGCCGGACCCGAGCACGAGCCGCAGCCGACTCCCTTGCGATCATGCCGCGCAGATGCTCAAAGGCCGCGACATCGTCTGCGTCGGCTTCGCCGACTGGGACACCGACCTGTGGACCAACCAGCACCACCTGATGTCCCGCCTGGCGCAGCACAACCGCGTGCTGTTCGTCGAGTCGCTCGGCCTGCGCCAGCCGCAGCTCGCCGGCCGCGACCTCAAGCGCATCGCACGACGCCTGCGGCGCGGCATCGCACCGCCGCGCCAAGCGAACGGCCTCCACGTGCTCTCGCCGCTCGTCATCCCGCTGCACCGCTTCGCCGCGGTGCGCGCGCTCAACCGCCGTCTGCTGCCGCTGCTGGCGAGCCGCGCGGTCAAGCGGCTCGGCTTGCGCAGACCGATCCTGTGGGCATACGTCCCGCAGGCGGAGGCGCTGCTCGACGCGCTCGACCCGTCGCTCGTCGTCTACCACTGCGTCGACGACATCGCCGCCCAGCCGGGAATCGACGGCGCCTCCTTCCGTGCCGCCGAGACCCGCTTCGCCGGCCGCGCCGACCTCGTGCTGGCGAGCGCGCCCTCGCTCGCGGAGCGCATGCGCACGCTCAACGGCAACGTGCTGTTCGCGCCGAACGTCGCCGACACGACCCTCTTCGCGCGCGCGCTCGAGCCCGGTCCGGTCGACCCGGCGCTCGACGCGCTGCCGCACCCGCGCGTCGTCTTCACCGGCGCGGTCGTCGCGACGAAGCTCGACGTCCCGCTGCTCGTCGAGCTCGCGCGCGCGCGTCCGCAGTGGTCGTTTGCGCTCGTCGGTCCGGTCGGCGTGGGGGACCCGCGCACGGACGTCTCCGCGCTGGCGGCCGAACCGAACGTCCACCTGCTGGGCCAGCGCCCCTACGAGCATCTGCCCGACGTGCTGCGCGGGGCCGACGCGGGCCTGATCCCATACGCCCGCAACGAGCTGACGGACGGCATCTTCCCGATGAAGGTCTACGAGTACCTCGCCGCCGGCCTGCCGGTGGCGGCGACGCAGCTGCCGTCGATCGCCGGCGTGGAGGGGATCGCCACCGCGCCTGACGCCGGCGGCCTCGCCGCGCTGCTCGACGAGGCGCTCGCCGGCGACGACGCCGCGCGCCGCGCAGCGCGCTCGCGCGCATCGCAGTCGCACTCGTGGGACGCGCGCCTCGACGAGATCGCGGCCGCGGTCGGGGCGCTCGCATGAGCGACGTCCTCGTCTCCGTCCACACGCCGATCCTGCGCTCGGGCCGCGCGGTGCGCACCTACGGCGTCGCGCGTGCGCTGGCGGCGGCCGGAGGGGGCGTCACGTTCGTCTACGTGCGCTTCGGCGGCGACGCTCCGGACGCGGCGCACCGCGCGATCCCGGGCGTCCGCTTCGAGGCGGTCGAGCCTTCGCGCGGGCTGCGGCGCGCGCTCGCCTACGCGGCCGCGCGCGCACGCCGCGTGCCGGACGACTTCGCGCGCGGGGTCTCGCCGGAGCTGGCCGCCGCGGTGGAGCGGGTTGCGCCGGATCCCGCGACGCGCGTGATCGCCGACGGGCCGATCGAGGCGGCGGCGCTCGCGCGCCTCGCCAAGCGCCGACCGGTGATCTACAACGCGCACAACCTCGAGTCGGCCTACCGCCACGAGCTGAGCACGAGCACGGGCCTCGGCAGCCCCGACCGGCTGCGGCGCTTCGAGCGCGGGGTGCTGGCGCGCGCGGCCGAGTGCTGGATGGTGAGCGACGCCGACATGACCGCCGCCCGCCGGCTGTGTCCCGCCGCGAACCTGCGGCTGGTGCCCAACGTCGTCGACGTCGCCGCGATCGACCCCGTCACGCCCGACGTCGCCGCCCACCGGGCGTTGTTCGTCGGCAACTTCGCGTACGAGCCGAACCGCACGGCGCTGGCCTTCCTGCTCGAGCAGGCGATGCCGCGCGTGTGGGCCCAGCTGCCGGACGCCAAGCTGCGGCTCGTCGGCGCCGGGCTCGAGCAGCCGCCGTCGCCGGACCCGCGCGTCGAGGCGCTCGGCTTCGTCGACGAGCTCGCGGACGCCTACGCCGGCGTCTCGGCGGCCGTCGTGCCGCTGCTGCAGGGCGGCGGGACGCCGCTGAAGTTCGTCGAGGCGCTCGCGTACGGACTGCCGATCGTCGCGACGCCGCGCGCGGCCGCGGGCCTGGCGGTCCGCGACGGCGAGCACTGCCTGCTGGCCGAGGGCGCCGGTCCGTACGCGCAGGCGCTGACGCGCGTGCTGCGCGACGGCGCGCCCGAGCTCGGCACGCGCGGCCGCGCGCTCGCGGCCGAGCGCTACTCGATCGAGGCGCTCACGGAGCTGCTGCGCCGCTGACCGTCGCCAGCGTCCGCTGCAAGCCGTCGGCGAGCGGCACCTGCGGCTCCCAGCCGAGCATCGCGCGCGCGCGCGAGGCGTCGAGGCAGCTGCGCAGCACCTCCCCCGCGCGCGCCGGCGCGTGCTCGGGCGCGAACGCCTCGCCGCCGGGCAGCGCGCGGAATGCCGCCGCCAGGTGCAGCACGGACGTCTCGACGCCCGTGCCGATGTTGATCGACCCGCTCACGTCGCGGTCGGCGGCGCGCAGGTTCGCCTCGACGATGTCGCCGACGTACACGTAGTCGCGCGTCTGCTCGCCGTCGCCGTAGATCGTCGGCGTGCGGCCTTCGGCGAGGCAGCCGCAGAAGATCGCGATCACACCGCCCTCCCCGAGCGGGTCCTGCCGCGGTCCGTAGACGTTCGCGTAGCGCAGCGCGACCGTCGAGAGGCCGTACAAGCGCGTGAAGAGCGCGCAGTAGCCCTCGCCGGAGAGCTTCGCCTGGCCGTAGGGCGCGAGCGGCTGCGCCGGCGCGTCCTCCGGGGTCGGCACCTGCTCGGCCTCGCCGTAGACGGCGCCGCCGGTCGCCGAGTACACGAGCCGCCGCGCGCCGGCGGCGTGGGCCGCGGCGAGCACGTTGATCGTGCCCTCGACGTTCACGCGCGCGTCGGCGGCCGGATCGGCGACCGAGCGGCGCACGTCGATCTGCGCGGCGAGGTGGAACACGAGCTCCGGACGCTCGCGCTGGCAGAGGGCGTTGAGCGCCCCCGCGTCGCAGATGTCCAGCTCGTGCAGCTCGGCCCCCTGCGCGAGCGCGGCGTCGAGGTTCTGCCGGCGCCCGGTAGAGAGGTCGTCGACGATCACGACGCGCTCGCCGCGCGCCAGCAGCGCGTCGACGAGATTCGATCCGATGAAGCCGGCGCCGCCGGTCACGAGTGCGGTCATGGCGGGGGAGCCTACCTCGACATGGACATCTGTCCAGGCGCCGACCCTGGACTTTCGCTTCGACCGCGCGCCGCCGAACTTGAGCGTGGGCACGGTTGCCCGCCCGGTCCAATGGAATGGACAGCAGCGGCGCGACGCCCGTTCGTTTTCCCGACAAACGGCACCCCCACCGCGAGGTGGGTCCGCAAAGCCAGGGGTCTCCCCGAGACAGCCCGGCCACCGAAGGAGACTCGATGCTCGCGCTCCCCCAGCGCCGGCCGCTGCGCCGGCTCGTCGCCGCACTGCTCATCGCCGCTCTGGGCACGCTCGCCGTGGCATCGGGAGCATCGGCCGCCCACGCCCACAAGCGCCACGCCGCCAAGGCCCGCGCCGCCTTCGCGCGGCTCAACCACGCCGCGAAGATCCAGCACGCGGCCGACCACCGCCTCGTCGTCAAGGCGCGCCGCCTGAAGGCCTGCCAGCGCCGCCATGCCGGTCCCTGCAAGGGGCAGCGCCGCGGCGTGCAGAGCGCGGGCGTGCGGCTGCACCGCGCCCAGCGCCGCCTCAACCGCATCGCCCGCCGTCAGGCGCGCCGCGCCGCCTCCGGCGCCACGGCGCCCGCGCCGACGATCGTCGTGAGCGGCCAGAAGCTGTCGTGGAACGCCGTCAGCAACGTCAACCGCTACGTCTTCGTGCGCAAGGTCCCGGGCATGGCCGACCAGTACTCGGTCATCAAGGGGACGTCGATCACGCCGCCCGCCGTTCCGGGCCAGACCGTCCGCTACAGCGTGCGCGCCGACACGAAGGGCAGCGCCTGGTCGGCGGAGGCCGCGATCACCTACCCGGACGTGGCGCCGACGACGACGCCGACCGCGCCGGCGCCCGAGCCCGCCCCCTCGACGGCGAGCGTCGACCTGCTCGCCGCGCCCGCGCTCACCGCCTCCGGCACGTCGCTCGCGTGGAACCAGGTCGGCACGGTCACGACGTATGTGCTCGCGCGCAGAGTCGACGGCATGGCGGACCAGTACACCGCCGTGAGCGGGACGACCTACACGCCTGCTCCCGTCGCCGGCAAGACGGCGCGCTACAGCGTCCGCACCGCGATCGACGGCAGCGCTTGGTCGCCCGAGGTCTCGATCGCCTACCCGGCCGACCCGGCGCCCGCGCCGGAGCCGGCGCCCGCGCCGACGCCGAGCAGCTCCGGCGGCAGCGGCTTCCAGATGGGCCTCGTCGCCGGCTCGGCCGCGACGTACGAGCTGCCGTTCATCCAGGCGATGGGCGCCAGAACGGCGCGCCTCGTGTGGAACATCGGCACGCCGGCCGCGACCCTCGCACCCGCGATGGACGCCTACGCGAGAGCGGGCGTGCGTCCGATCCTGCTGGCGACCTTCTACGGCCGCAACGCCACGACCGTCGAGGCGCAGAGCCTCGCGACGTGGGCCGCCGCCTACGGACCGGGCGGCACGTTCTGGGCGGGCAGGGACTACCCCGCCGGCACGGGCGTGAAGGAGATCGAGTTCGGCAACGAGACGAGCTACAGCTACCAGTTCGCCGACAATTCGATGTCGACCTACGCCGCCCGCGCGCAGACGTACGCGCAGCGCGCCAAGGAGGCCGCGGCGGCGATCAAGGCCGCGAACCCGAACGTGGGCCTGCTGGCGATCGGCGACAACGCCGTCAACCAGAGCGCCTGGGTCGTGAACATGTTCAAGGCCGTGCCGGACCTCGACGACTACGTCGACGGCTGGACGATCCATCCGTACGGCCCGAACTGGGCGACGCGCATCGACTCGACGGTCAACTCGACGAAGACCGCCGGCTCGCGCGACCTGCCGATCTGGGTCACCGAGTGGGGGCTCTCGAGCGACAACGGCCGCTGCCTGTCGGACAACTACGGCTTCGACAAGTGCATGACCTACGACGCCGCCGCGACGACGCTTCGCGCGACGATCTCGGGCATGAAGAGCCGCTACGGCAGCCGCCTCGGCGCGTTCTTCCTCTACCAGGCGCACGACCAGTACGCGTCCGGCACGCAGACCGGCCGCGAGGCCTACTTCGGCTCCGAGCAGAGCAACGGCGCGCCGAAGGGCGCCTACACGACCGAGGTCAAGGACCAGCTCGCAGGGTAATCCGCTCCACGATCTCCGTGGCAGCGCGGTTGAAGCGCGACTCGGTGTAATGGCGGGCGGCCTCCAGGCCGCCCGCCAGCAGCCTTGCCCGCAGCGCCTCGTCGGCGGCCAGCCGGCGCACCGTCGCCGCCAGCGAGGAGGCGTCGCCGGGGACGTGCAGCAGGCAGTTCTCGCCGTCGCGCAGGTACTCGCTCGAACCGCCGCGGCCGCTGGCCGTCACGGGACGGCCGAGGGCCATCGCCTCCAGCGGCACGAGCCCCCACGGCTCCTCCCACACGACCGGGAAGACGACCGCGTCGTGGCGCTCGTAGAGGGCGGGCAGGTCTTCGCGCGCGACCGCGCCGGCGAACGTCACGCGCTCGGCCACGCCGCGCCGCTCGGCGAGCGCGGCAAGCTCGGCCAGCAGGGTGTCCGGGCCGGTTCCCGCGACGGTCAGCGTCGCCTGCGGCAGCTCGGCGAGCGCCTCGATCGCCGTCGCGACGCCCTTGCGCGGGTCGATGCGGCCAACCGACAGCAGCCGCCAGCCCCACGGCTGCGGCGGGCGCGGGTCGACGAAGCCGTCGGCGACGCCCGACGGCTCGACGGCCGTGCGCGGCAGCGGCGGACCCTGCCGGCGCAGCGTCTCGGAGACGAACACCCAGGTGGCGGCGTCGGCGTAGTCGACGCGCGTCGGGATGCCGGTGAGGCGGTCGACGGCGCGGCCCAGCAGCGGGCGCCGCGCGAACAGCCGCAGCCACGCGTCGCCGGGCGGCTGGTAGGTCAGCCAGTCGTCCATCACGAACGCGACCGCCGGAACGCCTGCGCGACGCACCTGCTCGATCGAGGAGAGCGCCATGCCGCCCATGCCCCACCACACGACCACGTCGGGCGCGAGCTCGTCGAGGTGGCGGCGCACGACGGCCGCGTTGAAGCGTTCGAGCGCATACCGCTCGCGCAGGCTGAGCTTGGGGGAGCCGGTGGCGCGCCAGTAGCGCCGCAGCTCGCGGTGCACGTCGGGGTCGTCGGCGCCGGTGGCGCCCGTGCGCTCGTCGCTGCAGAGCACGCGCACGGCGTGCCCGGCCGCGCGGGCGTGCTCGACCCACGTGCGCCACATCAGCTCGTATCCGCCCGCGTAGTGCGGCGGGTACATGTTGCCGACCGACAGGACCTTCACGGCGTGCTGCCGGCGCCTCTCTGCAGCACCGCCAGCAGTCCCAGCTGCACCGCGAGCACGACCGTGAAGCGCGCGTCGACGCCGGTGAAGCTCGCCGTCGTCTCGATCGCGAGCAGACCGAGGAACCCGCACAGCGACGCGAGCCCGAAGCAGCGGAACAGCGGCTCGCGGTTGTTGCGCCACGTGCGCCACGCCAGCAGCATCCCGCCGACGATCAGCGAGACGAACGCGAGCGCGCCGAGGAAGCCGAGCTTCAGCCACCACCACAAGAGCGCGAAGTGCACGTACTGGCGGCCGTTCTCGTGCTCGACGGGCAGCGGCCGGGCGCTCGCGTGCCAGTCGGCCTGCAGCCCGATGCCGGCGACCGGGTGGCGTCTGATCTCGGCGATCACGTTGACGCGCTCGTCGAGGCGGTAGCGGTCCTCCGCGTTCGCCTGGAGCTTCGACGGAGCGAGCGACTGCACGCGGGTGGCGAGCGGCGTCTGCGCCTGGAACTCGATCGAGCCGATCGTCCAGATCGCGATGCCGACGAGCGCGAGCGTGGGCAGCAGCACGCGCCAGCCGCGGCGCGAGGTGCCGAGCAGCAGCACGAGCAGCAGCCCCAGCACGGCCGCGATCCAGAAGGAGCGGCGGTAGGACAGCAGCAGCGCCATGACGAGCAGCGGGACGCCGGCGGCCATCCATCGCTGCTTCGGCATGCCGCCCGTGATCGCGGCGATCGTGCCCAGCAGCGCGATCAGCATCAGCCAGTTGGCGGTCGGCTCGTAGTAGGTGAGATGGGTGCCGCTGTCGAGTGCGACGCTGCCGCCGCTCGCCATCACGACCAGTCCCATCGCGGCCTTCAGCAGCGCGAGCGCGACGGCGCCCTTCAGCACCAGCGTGAGCCGGTCGCGGTCGAGGTCGAGGTTGACGATCGCGATCGGCAGCAGCAGCAGGTAGAACAGCACGTGCATCGTGAAGAGCGTGTCGCGCGGGCTCCAGCCCTGGCCGAGCGTGACCGCCAGCCCGGCCGCCATCGCGAGCGCCGCCATCAGCAGCGGAAAGCCGAGCACGCCCGGCAGGTGCGGTTGGCGGCGACGGCGGAGCAGGTCGAGCCCGACGGCCACCAGCGCGAGCAGGACGAGCAGGTCGAGCGCGGTCAGCTGCTTGTAGACCGTCTCGTACAGCTTCGTCATGACCGGGATGCCGAACGTCGAGCCCTCGCACACGATCGGCGCCGCGACGGCCAGCGAGACGGCCGCGATCGGCCAGCGCACGAGCAGCAGCGCGCACACCAGCAGCAGCGGCACGAACAAGCCCGTGCCGCCCATGCGGCGCTCGGCGAAGACGGCGATCGCGAGCGTCGCGAGCGTCGCCGTCAGGGCGACCAGCAGCGCCTCGATCTGATGGCTGCGGAGCCGTTGGCGAAGCGTCAGCATCGCCGGCCCGGCGTCAGCGGTGGGCGCGCCGGCGGCGCGGACCGACGGGCACGACGTCCCGCTCGGCGATCGCCGGCTCGGCGGGGCCGTAGACCTCGTAGCCGCTGCGCCCGGGCGCGCGCACGCCGGTGACGACCATCCCGACCGGCTGCAGCATGTGGCGGTCGAGGATCGAGCGCGCTCTCTGCACCTGGTCGCGCGTGGTGTAGCCGAGGCGCGAGACGATCAGCGCGGCGTGGATCGCCGGGTTGTTCAGCAGCACCTGCGCGTCGGCCACCGGGTTCAGCGGCGGCGCGTCGATCACGACCATCGTGTCGTCGGCGGCGAGGTCCGCCAGCAGCGACGAGACGGCCGGCGAGCCGAGCAGCTCGGACGGATTGGGCGGCAGCGTGCCGGCCGGCAGCAGCTGGAAGTTCGGCAGCTGCGGGAACGGCTGCAGCAGCAGGTCGTGCAGGTCCTCGCGGCCCGTCAGCGCGGTCGTGATGCCGCGCATCGGGTCGAGCGCGAAGTGGTGCGAGAAGCTCGGCTGGCGCAGGTCGAGCTCGACCAGCACGACGCGGCGGCCGGCGAGCGCGATCGCGTGCGAGAGGTCGATCGAGACGGTCGACTTGCCCTCGCCCGGAACGGCGCTCGTGAGCAGCAGCGTGTCGAGCTGCCGCGTCACGGCGACGAAGTCGAGGGCGCTGCGCAGGATGCGGTACGGCTCCAGCGAGCGCGCGCGGTCGTCGGCGCGGCGGTGCTTGAAGGCGTTGGGCGGCACGGTCGCGAGCACCGGCAGGCGATACGCGCGTTCGAACGACTCGACCGAGTTGACGCGGCGGTCGAGCGACTCGAGCAGGAACACGAGCGCGCCGGCGAGCGCGAGCCCGACGAGGATGCCGAGGATCACCGTCGTCTTGATCGTCGCGCCGCTGGGCTTGGCGGGCGCGCTGGCGCGCGTGATGATCTGCAGGCCGCCGCTCGCGATCGCGCGCAGCTCGTCAAGTCGCTGGCTCGACTCCTGCAGCGTCGCGCGGTCGGCCGAGCCGGCCGGCAGCGCGTCGATCTGGTCCTGCAGGTGGCGCTGTGCGGCGTCGATCGCGTCGAGCTGCTGCTGGGTCTCGGTCGCGAGGTACTGGTCGGCGAACGCGTTCGCGAGTCTCGCCGAGAACAGCGGGCTGCTCGTCGAGGCGGTGATGTCGATCACGTTCGCGTTCGGCGCCGCTTCGACGTCGATCGCGCTCAGCAGCGTTTCGGGCGTCGCCGGGGATCTGATCTCGCGTCTGACGCCCTGCGCCACGTCGCGCGAGGAGGCGATCAGGACGTTCGTCGCCGCGTCGCGCTCCGGATCGCCGCTGCCGCGGCTGACCTGCAGCGCCTGCTCGGTCAGGGTCGCGTTGCCGAAGGCGACGCTCGCGGTCGCCTCGTAGCTGCGCGTGCCGGTCTCGTAGCGCACGACGGCCGCGAGCGCGCATGCCAGGACGACCCCCGCGATCAACAGCCAGCGGCGGCGCAGCACTTCGAGGAAGGCCGAGAGCGTCTCGCGCTCGGTGCCGCCGGCGGTCTGGAAGTCCGTGGTCGTCGGGGTCACGCTGCCGGTCGTCCGGGGTCGAAGTCCGTGCGCATCTACACGATGCTACTTTGCGCCGCCGTCGGCCGAGAAGCGCTGGCCGCATTGGCATCTACGCGTCCGCGCGCGCCTGGCCTGATTCGACGCGGCCCGGCGCGTCCCTGCGTCCCGCGACCTGCCCGTACAGCGCGATCGTGCGCTGCGCGATCGCATCCCACGAGAAGCGCTCGTCGGCGAGCGCGCGCGCGGCGGCGCCGCGCGCGCGGCAGGCCGCGCGTCCGGCGGCGGCGATCTCGCGCAGCTGCTGGGCCAGCGCGTCGGGATTCGCGCGGGCGCACAGCCAGCCGGTCTCGCCGTCGACGACGTACTCCGGCAAGCCGCCGACGGGGTAGACGACGGACGGGCGCGCATACCCGCAGGCGAGCAGCAGCACGCCGCTCGCGCTCGCCTGGCGATAGGGAAGCGCGGCGACGTCGGCGGCGGCGAACAGGCGGCCCGCTTCCTCGGCCGGCACGAAGCCTTCGCGGACGATCAGCCGGCGGGCGAGGCGTGGATCGGTGCAGAGGTCGGCGACCTCGGCGAGCGCCCCCTTGTCCTCGCCGGCGAGCACGACGCGCACGTCCGGCACCTCGGCCGCCGCGAGCAGCAGGTCGCGCACCCCCTTGTCCGAGCGCAGCTGGCCGAACAGCAGCACCACCAGCTCGTCGGCGGCGGCTCCGAGCTCCGCGCGCGCGGTGTCGGGGTCGGCATCGGGAGCGCCGCGCCGCGCGAGTCCGCCGTACTCGCCGTGCGGGATCACGACCGCCTTCGCGGCGGTCGCGGGCGGCAGTGCCGCGCGGTCGTGCTCGGCGTGGATCACCAGCCGCGCCGCGCAGCGATCGGTCAGCTCGCGCGAGCGCGCGTACGCGCGCTGCCCGCGCTCGAACGTGTTGTGCGGCGTCCACACGAACGGCCGTCCCACGGCGCGCACGAGCAGCGCCTGCAGCGCGCCGAGCGGCGGCCACTCGCCGCCTTGCACGTGCACGACGTCGGCATCGCGCGCGAGCGCGAGCAGCGGCGCGTTCGCCGCCAGGTGCGTGAGGCCGTTGACCGCCTTCGACAGCCGCGCACGGCGGATCGCGCGACCGACGGAGGTGTGCGCGCGCACGTAGGGGAACAGCGCATGCAGCGTGACCCCCGGAGCGGGCGGGTAGCGGTGGTCGCGCGCGGTCGCGACGTCGACCGCGCAGCCCGCGCGCGCGAGCGCGGACGCGAGCTCGGCGGTGTAGTCGGCGACCCCGCCGACCCCACCCTCCTCGACCAGCAAGACCCGCGGCGCGCTCATGCGCGCGCAGGCTATCGCTCGCGCGCCAGGGGTGCCGGCGGCGGCCATGTGGCCGCCGGAGCCGGGCCCCCGTGGGCTATCCCGTCGTGCCGGCTCTGTAGTGGGCGGCGACCTGTGCCGCGCTCAGCACGGCGTTGTAGACCGCCGGCTCGTCGATCGTCCCGGCGAAGAACTCGCTCGAGCCGTCCCAGGAGCCGATCACGAGCGGTCTCGTGTTCGTGCTCGCCGAGCCGGACAGCGCGGCGGAGGCGACCTGCGCGCCGTTGACGTAGAGCCGCTGGGTCGTGCCGTCGAAGGTGCCGACGACGTGGTAGGTGCCGCCGGCGGCGATCGCGCCCGACGGTGCCTGCAGGCGGCGTCGCGTTCCGCTCTGGATGATCGTGAACTCCAGCCGCGGCCCGTTGAACTGGAGCGAGTACGACTCGGCCTTCGTCATCACCGAGCGGAAGGCGCCGGAGACCGGCAGGCTCGTCGGCTTGATCCAGGCCTCGAGCGTGACTCTGTTCGTCAGCTGCAGCGCCGAACCGTTGGGCACCGACACGCGCGCCGTGCTGCCGTTGAACGCGACCGCGCGGTTGACCATGTCGGTCGCGAGCAGCGACGGCTGGTCGAGCGTGTAGCCGCCGGCGTAGGCGCCGGCGCTGCCGCCGGCCTGGTTGGCCGCGCTCGTTCCGGACGTCTCGCCGAGCCGCCACCAGCCGACCGGTCTGTCCGCGCCCACGACGCTCGCGTAGGAGGCCGGCGGCGGCGCGGCCTGCGTCGTCGCGGTCGCGACCGGCGACCAGGCCGAGCCGCCGCTCGCGTCGACGGCTCTCACGCGGTACCAGTACTGCGTGCCGGCGGCGAGGTTGGCGTCCGCGTAGGAGGCGACGTTCGCGCCGAGCGAGATCGAGGTCGGCGCGGTGAAGGACGAGTCGGTGCTGCGCTGGAGGATCTGGGCGGTCTCGGCGCCGGCGTTGTCGGTCCAGGCGAGATTGATCTGCGAGGCGGACGCGGCCGTCGCGGTGAGGTCGCTCGGATCGCCGAGCGGCAGCTGGGAGGCCGCGAAGTGGGCCGCCACCTGTGCGGCGCTGAGCGCCTTGTTGTAGACGGCGGCCTCGTCGATCGTGCCGGCGAAGAACTGCTGGGTGCCGTCCCACGAGCCGATGCGCAGGCCGTTGATCGTCACGTCGGCGGCGCCCGAGAGCGCGGCGGAGGCGACCTGTCTGCCGTTGACGTAGAGGCGCGCGGTCGAACCGTCGAAGGTGCCCGCCACGTCGTAGGTGCGGCCGGCGACGATCGTGCCGGCGGGCGCCTGCAGGCGCCGCGCGACGCCGAGCTGGTAGAGCGTGAGCTCGAGCGCCGGGCCGTTGAAGTCGAGCGCGTAGGAGCCGGTCTTCGCGACGATCTGCCGCATGCTGCCGGCCGCCGGCAGGCTCGTCGGCTTGACGAACGCCTCGAGCGTCAGCGCGCCGCTGATGTCGAGCGAGCCGGACTGGCCGACGCGCACGTCGTCGCCGGCGCCGTCGAAGGCGACGGCCGCGTTCGCGGCGTCCGTGCCGAGCAGGCTGGGCGCGCCCAGCGTGGGCGGCCCCTCGTACGTACCGGGGTTCGCGACCGTGATGTCGCCCGCGTTCGTGCCGCTCGTCTCGCCGAGCCGCCAGTAGGAGACGGGCCGGTCGGCCGTCACCGTGGCGAAGTAGGTGTTGGGCGCCGGCGTCGTGACCTGCGCGACGTTCGAGTAGGCCGACGAGCTCCCGCCGTTGACGGCCTTGACGCGGTACCAGTAGGTCGTGTCGGCGGCCAGGGCGGTGTCGGAGTAGGACTGCTGGCCGGCGGCGAGCGGGATCGACGTGGGCGACGTGAACGACGAGTCGGCGCTGCGCTCGAGCACCTGCCCGGTCTCGCCGACGGAGTTGTCGAACCAGCCGAGGTCGACCTGGGTGGGCGAGCGCGGGACGGCGGCGAGGCTGCTCGGCGCGCTGAGCGAGGCGGCGTTCGCGGCGTCGTAGTGGGCTCTGACCTGCGCCGCGCTCAGCACCGTCCCGTAGACGGCGGGCTCGTCGATCGTGCCGTTGAAGAACTCCTGTCTGCCGTCCCACGAGCCGATCACGAGCGGCGCGGTCGACGTGCTGGCCGCGCCCGACAGCGCGGCCGAGGCGACCTGCGCGCCGTTGACGTAGAGCCGCTGCGTCGTGCCGTCGAACGTGCCGACGACGTGGTAGGTGCCGCCGGCGACGATCACGCCGCTCGGCGTCTGCAGGCGGCGGCGCGTGCCGCTCTGGATCACGGTGAACTCGAGTCTCGGCCCGTTGAACTGGAGCGAGTAGGCCTCCGCCTTCGTCATCACCGAGCGGAAGACGCCGGTCGACGGCAGGCTCGTCGGCTTGATCCACGCCTCGAGCGTGATCGCTCTCGCGAGGTTGTAGGCGGCGAGCGGGGGCACCGCCACCGAGCCGCTCGAGCCGTTGAACGCCGCGGCCTTGTTCGCGTCCTGGGACACGAGGCCGGTCTGGCCGAGGGTGACGCCGCTGGCGCTGTAGGTGCCGTTGTTCGTGCCGGTCTGGTCGATCGCGGCCGTGCCGCTCGTCTCGCCGAGGCGCCACCAGCCGATCGGTCTGTCGGCGGACACCGCTCTGCCGTACGCCGAGGTCGGCGGCGGCGGGGGCGCCGGCGGGTCGAACGAGATCGTGTCGGTGATCTGCGGGCTCCACTTGCCCGTGTTGTCCTGGAAGAGGACGCAGACGGTGCGCAGGCCGGTCGTGTTCGAGCCGCCCGTCGAGGGGTCGGTCAGGTCCCACGAGATCGTCTGCGGTATCGAGCCGGAGGAGGTGTTCGTGTAGCTCTTCCAGCTGCTGCCGTCGTTGGAGACTCTGAACGCTCTGACGCCGCTGACGTCGTCGCGGCCGAGCACGTCGAGGCTCACCGCGCCGGTGCTCGTGCTGCTGTCGACGTGGTTGATCGTGACCGTGCCGGAGGGTGCGTCGCTGTCGACGATTCTGCCGCCGGAGACGGTGAAGGTCGTGATCGCCGAGTTGTCGTCCGAGCCCTCGCGGGACGTGTCGCCCTTGCTGGGGCTCTCGTAGACGAGGTTCTGCGGATCGGAGACGGAGCGCAGCACGTACGTGCCGTCGGCGAGCGTGCCCTGGCCGAGGTCGATCCACTGCTCGAAGCGGTAGTAGTCGTACGTGTCGCCCCAGCCCGAGGAGAGGCCCTGCGCGATCACGTTGTTTCTGTCGGGCATGCAGGCCGCCGGCGGGTAGGCGGACGGCCACACGGCCGACAGGATCGAGGTGACGAACTCCTCGTCCTCGACGCAGCTCGTCGTCTTCTGCCCGACGAGGTCCGGACTGCCGACCGTCTCGCCGCTCGCGACCCATGCGTCGTAGGCCGCCTTCGTCCACAGCTCGTAGCCGCCCCAGTGGTCGAAGTGGTAGTGCACGTGGACCGGGTGGTAGTAGAGCGTGCTGCCCGACAGCGGGATGTCGACGTGGCCGCCCTGGTCGTCGTAGATGCGCTGGTACGCCGGGCCCGACGGCGGGTTGAGGCTCTGGTTGATCGTCGCGCGGATCTCGACCGGCCCCTCGCCCGTGTTGTAGACGGTGTTCGAGAAGCGCAGGACGTTGTGGAGGTTCCCCGACGAGTCGGCGCTGACGTCGGTGCGGTCGAAGCGCAGTTCGCGCGGCGGCAGCGTTCTCATGTTCGGGTACAGCAGCGTGGCCGCGTGCCCCAGCGACGGGGCGGCGAGCAGCAGGGCGAACGTGAGAAAAGTCAACAGACGTGGACGCATGTGCGAACCGGCCACGATGGTGACACGGTTTCGCCTTGTCAACACGCAACTGGACGCAGTTGGACGACAACGGACACGCGCCAACTCGGCGGCGAAGCGTCCACGTGCCACGTCGCTAGCGCTCTGTGCGTCGCTTGACGCCCCGTCCGACCACCGCGCGGAGGGCAGCGATGCCCGGCCCCGGGTCGCGCGGGTCGAGCAGCCCCACCTCCCGCGCGCGCAGGTACGGCAGGAACAAGCGCGTCGCGAGCGCCGGCCGGCGCCACATCGGCGCTTTCCGCAGCAGCGTGCGCGTGGAGCGCGCGTCGAGCAGCGGAACGACGAGGTTGACGCCCGCGCGCGCGACCGGCGCGGGGCCGAGCCGGCGGCCGGCGAGCGCCGCCACCAAGCGCCGGCTGGCGTCGGCGCCGGCGGCGTCGCCGAGGCCCCACTGCGCCGGCATCCGCACGTTGACCTCGATGAACCAGCGCTCGCCCGTCGCGGCGTGGCGCTTGGCCTCGACGCCGGCGACGCCGACGAAGCCGGCCTCGTCGAGCACCGCTCTCGCGAGCGCCGTCGTCTCCGGCAGCGGGTCGGAGACGCCGAGCGCGGTCGCGCCGAAGCCGAGCGGCGACTGGCGCAGCTTGCGGCAGCCGAACGCGACGGGGTAGCTGCCGTCGGCGAGGCGCACGACGATCGCCTCCTCCATGTGGTCGTCGCCGCCGGGGACGTACTGGCTCAGCAGCATGCCGAGCCCCTGCTCCAGCGGAGCCTTCAGGCGCTGCGCGGCCTCGCCGGCGTCGCGCACGATGAACACCTGGCCGTCGCCGTAGCGACCGCCCCACAGGTGAGCGAGGATCGGCTTGACGACGCACGGCCACGGCGCCTCGCCCGCGAGCGCCTCGAGCTCGTCGAGCGTGCGCACCGCGGTCGTCCACGGGACCTTCACGCCGGCGCGTCGCGCGACTCCTTCCGCCGTCTCCTTGTGCATCAGCGTGAGGTGCGCGCTGTCGCCGCGCTCGAACGCCAGCGCGTTGGCCGGCAGGCGCTCGCCGGCATGCGCAAGCAGCTCGCTGCTGCGATCGGACGCCGACAGCACCGCCAGCCGGCCGCTCCCGCGCGCGAGTCGCTCGATCGCCTCCAGCCATGCCTCGCCGCGCGGTCCGAAGTCGGCGACGACCGACTCGACGCCGCGGCTGTGCGTCTCCCAGTCGTTGCCCGGCTGCGCGATCATCGTCACGCGCGCGCCGGCCTTGACCATCGTGCGGGCCAGCGCGAGCCCGGCGCTGTGCGGCTCGAGCACGACGACATGCGGCCAGTCGCGTTCGGAGCCCGACATCATGTCTCCCGCCTCAACAGGCGGCGAAGCTGCGCCTGTCGCTCCTCGGGAAGGCGCCGCACCCATCCGCGCACGGCGAAGCGCAGGTGCTTGGGCGCGAGCCGCAGGCGGATCAGCGGGTAGCGTCGGCCGGGCGGGAACAGCGTGCGCCACGCGAGCGGCCGGTTCTCGTCGGACAGGCGCCACTTGTAGTCGTGCGCCCCGCCGCCGAGGTCGGCGCTGCGCGCGCCGTCGGCCGCGGCGGCCTCGAGCGCCAGCAGCATCGTCTGCGTGCCCGGCGCGTGCTTCGCCCACGCCGCGTCGAAGCCGCCGCCCCAGAAGCCGACCGCGTCGCCGGCGCGCAGCACGAGATCGGCCGCGACCGGGCCGTCGGGGCCCTCCAGCAGCGCGATCGCGATTCGGCGCTCGTCGGCGAACGCGCGCATCGCGGCCGCGATCACGCGCCGCGCCTCGTCGCCGACGTTCGAGCCGCCGCGCTCCTGCCAGCGCGCGTAGTGCAGGCGCAGCAGCGCGTCGACCGCCTCCGGCTCGTGCGCGAGGCGCCCGCTGACGCCCTCCTCCTCGAGCCGGCGCTTCACGCGCCGCGCCTCCTTGCGGAACTTGCGCTCGCGCCGCGCCATCCACGCCTCGTAGTCGCCCTCGAGCACGATCCCGGGGGCGTCCATCTCGACGTCCGTGCGCAGCCGCGGGCGGCGGCCCCGCTGCGCGCGCGGCCAGCGCTCGGCCATCAGCTCGGGCCACGCCTCGCCGGCGTCCATCCCCTCGAACACGACGCTCGCCGGCGTCGGCGAGGCGCCGGCCAGTCCCGCCGCGAGCGCGGCCGCCACGTCGCGCTCGCGTCCGGCGAGCGCGAGCGGGCCGACGCGATGGCTGAAGCCGGCGCCGAGCAGGCGGTACTCGGCGAGGCCGAAGGCGACCTGCGCGAAGAACGGGCCGACGCCGACGAGCAGCCCGCCCGCGTCGAGCGCGAGCACGACGCGCAGGCGCGCGTCGCCGCTGCGACCCTCGTGCCACCACGCGAGCATCCACGCGGGCGCGCAGAACGGTCGCCCCGCCGCGGCGGCGAGCGCGTCCCACGCGTCGGCGTAGGGCGCAAGCTCCTCCGGCCGCTCGACGACGAGCGGCCGCAATGCCGACGCGACCTCGGATGTCGGGGGAATCGTGGAGCTCACGGCCGGCGACCGGAAAGGGAGACCCGGCCGCAGCGGGATACTATGGCGCGCGCCGTGGCCCGCGACCGCATCGTCTCCATCCAGACCACGAACGAGCGGGGCGGCGCCGAGTACGCGAACGTCGACCTGCTGGAGGCGCTGCGCCAGCGCGGGCACGACGTGCTGCTGATCACGAACGTGCCGGACATCGCCGCCAAGACGCAGGTGCCGGTGCGGGCGATCGACCTCGGGCCGAAGCTCAACAGACGCAGCGTCGCGCGGACCGCGCTCGCGGCCCCGCGCACGCTGTGGCGCATCGCGCGCGCGCTGCGCGCGGCCCGGCCCGTCGGCGTGACGTTCCTGCACTTCAAGAAGGAGCAGCTGCTGTGCGCGCTGCTGCCGCCGCGGCTGACGGGCCGCATCGCGTGGGCCGAGTGGGGACCCGTGCCGCCGAGCATGCGCAGTGGCCTGCCGCGGCTGCTGTACGCGCTCGCGGCGCGCCGGGCGCGCGCGATCATGGCCGTCTCGGAGGGCACCAAGCGCACCGTCGCCGGCGCCGGCGTGCCGGCCGAGAAGGTCCTCGTCGTGCCGAACCTGGTCGACGTCGACGAGGTCTCGTTCGACGCCGAGGCGCGCGAGCGGCTGCGGGCCGAGTGGGGCGCGGGGCCGGACACGCTCGTCGCCGGCTGCATCTCGCGCTTCCAGCGCCGCAAGCGCAACGACGTCGTGATCGACGCGATGGGGCTCCTCGACGGCGACGTGCTGCTGGTGATGGCCGGCGAGGGCGAGGAGGAGGCCGCGCTGCGCGAGCGGGCCGCGCCGCACGGCGATCGCGTTCGCTTCGCGCCGAACGTGCGCGGCCACGTCGAGGCGTTCCTGTCGGCCTGCGACGTGCTCGTGTTCGCGCCGAGCCCGACCGAGGGCGCGCCGCGCGTGATCGTGATGGCGCAGCTCGTCGGCGTGCCCGTGGTCAGCACCGACCCGGAGGGCGCGGACGAGCTGCTGCCGCCGGGCACCGGAATCATCTGCGCGCCCTCGCACGACCCGAGATCGCTCGCCGCCGCCCTCGCCGCCTACCGCGACGACCCCGAGCGGCGCCGCCGCGAGGGCGCCGCCGGGCGCGAGGCGACGATCGTCCGGCACGATCCCGAGCGGACGCTGCAGACGGTCGAGCGCGCGCTCGGGCTCTAGCTGAAGACGACGTTCGAGACCGCGTGTCTGTTCGTCAGCGAGCCGTCGCCGGCGGTGAAGCCGACGTAGGCCGACGCCGGCAGCGTGACGGCCCTCGACAGCACCTGCGTGCCGTCGACCGCGATCGTGAGGATCCCGCCGCCGGTCGTGACTCTCACGTGGTGCGTCTGGTTCTGCAGCGGCGCCAGCAGGTTCGCCGTCGCGATCCAATGCAGCAGGTCGGTGCTGCCGGAGATCGGCCCGTCGGTGATGCCGGTGAAGTTGTTCGACGGGTTGACCGAGTTCTTGTACTCGACGAGCGCCGTCGCGATCCCGCTGATGCCGGAGAAGCCGAGCCCGCCGCCGCGCACGCCGACCTTCGTCGGGCTCGCGCCGGTCGCGGCCGCATTCTGGATCGCGAACGTCATGCCGTCGGCGCCGGTGCCGCCGCCGATGTAGGCGTCGAAGTCGACGCTCATCGTGCGCGGGTCGACCGCTCTGGGCCAGAAGGCGCTGCCGGCCAGCAGCGTGCCCGTCGCCGGCGTCAGCTGCAGCGAGCTGCCGGAGATCGAGGCGCTGCCGTTGAGCTGCCAGCCGCCCGCCAGCGGGCTCGGGATCGTCGACTGGACCGGCGGCGTGTACGTGTTCGTGAACGCGACGGTGTTGGCGCCGGCGAGCAGCGCGAACGTGGGCACGGTCAGCTTGCCGCCGGAGACGGTCAGTGGCTGCGCCGGCCCGCCGTTGACCGACACCGTCGTGCTCCAGTTGACGTCGGTCTGGGCCGTCTCCGCGACCGAGCAGGAGGCGCCCGCCACGGCGTTCGCGAGCGTCGGCGAGGCGCTCCCGCCGTTGCCGATCGCGCCTGTCGTGAAGGCCGACGGGCAGCTGCCGCTGTACGTGAAAGTCTGCGACGCCTGCGTCGAGCCGGACGGCGCGCTGACCGCGTTCGTGATTCTCAGCGTCGCCGGATCGGGCGGCGGAGGCGGCGGCGGGGTGCCGCCGTCCCCGGAGACGACGACGTTCGAGACCTGGTGGTTGTCGAGCACCCAGCCGGTCGCGCCGGTGAAGCCGAGCAGCACGTTCGGCGGCAGCGTCACCGCTTGCGACACGTACTGCGTGCCGTCGACCTTGACGGTCATCACGCCGGCGTTGACGTCGACGACGACGTGGCGCACGGCCGTGCGCAGGTTCGGGATCGCGCTCGAGGTCGCCAGCCAGAACAGCCGGTCGACGGCGCCGTTGGTGCCGTTCGCGATCCCGACGAAGTTCGCCGACGGGTCGACGGCGCCCTTGTAGGTGTCGAGCGCGACCGCGATGCCGGGGATGCCGCCGTAGCCGAGCGCGCCGCCGCTGGCGCCGAGCGCCGTCGGTCTCGCGACCGCCGCGTCCGCCAGCACGAGCGTCTGGCCGTCGGCGCCGCTGGTGCCGCCGCCGCCGATCGTCGCGTCGAACGCGACGGTGAGGTGGCGGCTCGAGTCGAGCGGCGCGGGGAAGAAGGAGGAGCCGGCGACCGATCTCGTCAGCCCGGTCAGCTTCACGACGCCGGCGCTCGGGAAGGTCGCGCTGCCGTTGAGCGACCACGCGCCCGCGGCGGGCGCCGGCACGCTGCCCGCGCCGGTGAACTGCACGGTGTGCAGGCCGGTCGAGTCGTCGCCGTTGATCGCCCAGGCGCCGCTCAAGCTCCCGACGGCGTTCGGCGCGAACGCGACGCTCTCGGTGAGCGTCTGGCCGGGCTGGATGACGGTGCCCTCCGCCAGCGTCGTGGCGGCAGCGAAGGCGCCGCCCGTCGGGGGCTTCGACTTCGTGATCGTGACGGGCACGCCGCCGGTGTTCGAGACGGTGAAGCTCTTGGTCGCTCGCTGGCCGACGACGAGCGTGCCGTAGTCGTTCGTCTCGCTTCTGATCGCCAGCACGCCCGCGGAGCCGGCGCTGCCGGAGAGGCCGACCTCGTCGTTGCCGCCGGTCGTGTCGAGCCCGACGGCGCTCTGGAACGTGCCCTCCGTCGTCGGGTCGAACGTGACGGTCACGGTGACCGACGCGCCGGGCGCGATCGTCGAGCCGACGGCGGGCAGGCCGGAGGCGCCGAACGGCGCGCTCGGCAGGTGGACGGCGTTGATCGTGAGCGGCGCGCCGCCGACGTTCGTGAACGTCGCGCTGCCGGACAGGTGCCCGCCGACGGTCGTGCCGCCGAACGACACGAGCGGCGGCGAGACCGACAGCTGCGCGCTCGCCGCCTGGCCGCTGCCGGAGAGGCCGAAGTCAGCCGTCTTGCCGGTGCTGGTGGTGGCCGTGAGCGTGCCCCCGATCGGGCCGGTCTGCGTCGGCGCGAACGTGACCGGCACGCTGATCGTCTGGCCGGCGGCGAGCGTCGCCGGCAGCGGCTTCGACGGCGTTCCGAGCGAGAACTGCGAGTTGCTGGATCTCAGCGACGACAGCGTGATCGCGTCGGTCGCCGTGAGCGTCACCGTCTTGGCGCTCGTGCTGCCGATCGTCGTCGTCGGGAAGGCGGTCGCCGAGCCGGTCAGCGGCGGGGTGACGGGCGAGCCGAAGCCGAGCACGTGTCCGTCGCGCGTGCCGACGTAGACGCGGCCGGCGCCGACGCCCGGCGGGTTGAACTTCGAGGACTGCCCGATCGGCGCGCTCCAGCGCAGCACCGGCGCGCCGTTCACCGGGACCGGGTCGTACGCGCGCAGCTGCGCGCCCGTGCCGGATCCGCCCGGCGTCCAGATCACCCACACGAGCGCCGAGCCCGACGTCGTGCCGTCGGAGGTGACGACCGGGGCGCTCGAGCTGAAGCCGAACGCGTCGGTCGAGGTGGCCTGCAGCGACAGCGTCGGCTGGCCGGTGCCGGAGAGGCCGTATCTGTAGACGCGCAGGTTGCCGGAGGAGCCGGCCGCGGTCGTGCCGCCGGAGGCGGTCGGGATGTAGACCCAGCCGCCGTTGCCCGGCCACACGCCCGGCCGCGACCACACGCCGCCGTAGGGGCCGATCCGCTGCACGACGCGGTCGGAGCCCGACGGCCCCTGGCGCGAGCCGCCGAGGTCGTCGCGGTTGAGCAGGTACACGTAGCCCTGCTTGCCGACGGCGACCGCGAGATGCGGCAGCGTGCCGGTGCCGAACGTCGGGCCGGGCAGGCCGGTGACGCCGCCGGAGGCGAAGTCCGCGTCCCAGCTGTCGAGCGAGAAGGCGTCGAACGGGGCGAAGAAGTCGGTCGCTCTGAGCGTCCCGTCGGCCTGCACGTTCAGGCGCACGACCGACTCGCCGAGGTTGCCGGGCGGCGTCGAGCCGAGGATCGCCGAGTTGGGCGCGCCGCCGTTGCCGGTGGACAGCAGGATGCGGCCGGAGCCGTCGGAGGTGAGGCCGGCGCCCGACTGCCAGATGCCGGCGCCGTTGCCGGTCTGGTTCGCGACCCAGCGCGCCTTCACGACGCCGCCGGTCGAGACGCCGAAGATCCAGCCCTGGTAGGGCGTGATGTCGCAGTGGCCGCCGAACGCGGCGTAGACGACGCCGTCCATCAGCAGCAGGCCGGGGCGCTGCAGCTCGGTCGTCGGGTTGAACGTCTGCGCGGAGGCGTTCTGCGCGGTGCCGGCGAGTCTCACCGGGAACCCGGCCTTCTGCGTGCCGGTCGTCAGGTCGATCGCGTCGAGGTACTGGGCGGCCGGGCCGGTGGTGCCGGAGGCGTAGGTCTTGTGCGTCAGGTAGGCCGTATTGGTGGCGGCGTCGATCACCGGCGTCGCGGTCACGCCGATGTTCGGCGTCAGGTCGCCGCAGCCGATGTCGGCCGCCTTCCACGGCGTGCCGAGGTTGAGCGTCCACTTGATCGCGCCGGTGCCGGGGTTGAGCCCGTAGACCTTGTTGTTCTCGGTCGTGACGAGCAGCGTGCCGTTGGCCAGCAGCGGCTGCGCGTAGACCTGGCCGTCGACGGCGGCCGACCACAGCTGGCCGAACGTGCCGCCGCTCACGAGCTGCGGCGTCAGCGAGGACTGGTCGGGATACCAGCCGGTGCGCAGGTCGTCGGCCGCGTTCGTCACGCCTGCCGCGCGCGCCGAACCTCCACTTGCGGCGAGCAGCGCGAGCAGCGCGCACAGCACGATCACGACACGGGCCCGGGTCATCCTGATCCTCTTTCTCGCGAGCGCTCCGCGCCGGCATCCGGTCGGCGGGAATGGAGCTTTCGCGGCAAACCGTAGCCGAAAGCTCCATGTCGCGAGTCAGGAGCGCAAGCGGCCGCGCAGCGCGCGCAGGCGCTCGACGCGCTCCGGCGGCAGCGCCCGCTTGGCGGCGGTGCGCAGCTCGCGCCACGTCGTCATCGGCAGCGTGCGCGCGAGCGTCGGCAGCATGCGCCGCCCAGGCGGGACCAGCACCCACCACGACAGCGGGTCGGTGCCGTCGGCGAAGCGCAGCTTGTACGGCTGCGCCCCCGGCCCGAGGTCCATCCGTCGCTCGCCGCGCGCGAACGCGTCCTCGATCGCATCGAGGATCCCGAGCATCGCGGGCTTGAACTGCGCGTGCTGCTCATCCCAGCCGCCGTTGTAGTAGATGACGTCGCCGCCGGCCGCCGCGAACAGCTGCGCGGAGATGGGCTCGCCGTCGAGCTCGAGGATCCGCAGGCGGAAGCCGCCGTCGTCGAGCGCGAGCCGCCCGACCGCCTCGAACGCCTGCGCCAGCTGGGCCCCGCCGGCCACGATCGAGGACTCGCCGCGGCCTTCCCAGCGGCCGGCGTGCAGGCGAACGAGCGCGGCGATGTCGTCGTGCAGCGTCTCCTGCGTGCTGAAGCGTCCGCTGCCGCCGGCCTGCGCGAACTTTCTGCGCATGCGGCGCATCTGGCTGCGGAAGTTCGAGCTCTTGGAGCCGAGCCAGTCGTCGAACGAGTCCTGCGCGAGCGCGACCGTCGGCGAGCTCATCGTGAAGTAGCGGCGCAGCCACGGGCGCATGCGCGCGGGCCACTGCTCGGCCAGCGCGAACGGCCACGGGGATCCGGCCGGGATGCTCTCGAACGCGATCGCGCCGGGGCGCGGATCGAGCTCCGCGGCGATGCCGGCGAGCGCGCCGGCGGCCTCCCATGCGCGTCCCGGCAGCGCGAGCGGCGTCGTGCGCGGCATCTCGCCCGACAGCAGCCGGTAGCCGCCGTGGCTGCGATGCCCGGGGTGGAAGCACAGCGGCACCAGCGCCACGAGCTGGCCGCCTTCGCGCATCGCCACGACGCGCGGCTCCTGCACGTCGCGGTCGAGCAGGCGCCACATCGGCAGCACCCACGCCGGCGTCGCGACCGGCTCGGCGCAGGCGTTCGCGAGCGCGTGCCACTCCGGCACGAGCGCGTCGAGCTGCGCGTCGTCGCCGAGGACCTCGAGCTCGAGGCTCATCGCGCGCCTCGCAGCCGCCGGCGCGCCGCGCGCAGCTTGTCGACCTGCTGTTCGGAGAGCACGCGGCGCGCGCCGTCGCGCAGGCGCGCCTGCGCGAGCGCCGGGACGGTGCGCGCGGCCGTCAGCGGGAAGCGCGCGCCCGGCGCCATCAGCACGCCCCACGCCAGCTGCGCGCTGCCGTCGGCGAAGCGCAGCTTGTAGGACTGCACGCCGACGCCGAGGTCGAAGCGCTCGACGCCGAGCGCGAACGCCTCCTGCACCGCGTCGAGCAGGCACAGCAGCGAGGGCTTGAGCGCCGCGTGGCGCTCGTCCCAGCCGCCGTTGACGAACAGCGTCGTCCCGCCCGCGCGCACGAACAGCTGCGCGCAGATCGGCTCGCCGTCGAGCTCCAGGATCCGCAGCGCGAAGCGCCGATCGTCGAGCAGCCGCTCGCCGAGCTCGACGACGAAGGCGGAGAAGCGCTCGTCGAGGTCGACCAGGTTCGAATGGCCTCTGCCGTCCCAGCGCAGCGCGTGCAGGCGCGTGAGCGCCGCGGCGTCAGCGGCGAGCGTCTCGCGCGTGGCGACGCGCGAGACGCCGCCCGCTTCGGCGAATCTGCGCCGCAGCCGGCGCATCTGCTGGCGGAAGTTCGAGCTGCGCCCGGCCAGCCAGTCCTCGAACGACGGCTCGCTCATCGACATCAGCGGGTTGCCGTCGACGTTCATGAGCCGCAGCGGCGGCCGCAGCGCGCCCGGCCAGCCGTCGCGCAGCGCGGTCAGCCACAGCCCTTCGATCGGGATGCCCTCCAAGCGCAGCGCGTCGGGGCGGGGGCCGGCCGCGCACAGGGCGGCGCCGATCGCCTCCGCGACCTCCCACTCGCGATCGGGCAGCGCCAGCGGCGCCAGCCGCGCGGCGATCTCGATGCCCGGCAGGCGGTAGTCGCGCCGTCCGCCCCCGGCCGGCTCGACGTAGAACGGCGCGAGGCCGATCAGCCGGCCGCCGTCGCGCACCGCGACCGTGCGGGGCGCGGCGCCGTCCGGCGCGATGTGCCGCCACCAGGCGCGCACCCACGCGGGGCTCAGCTGCGGCAGCCCGCTCGCGGCCGCGAGCGCGTCCCACTCGGGGGCGAGGGCGTCGAGCGACTCGACGTCCGTGACCAGCTCGACGTCGGCCATCAGCTCGCCGGCGTCGCCTCGAGCGCAGCCCGCGGGTCGACGCGCGGGTCGATCGCCTGCATCGGCGCGCGGCCCTTGAGCACGATCTCCTGGTACTCGTCCTCGGCGTCGGACTGCATCACGATCGCGCCGCCGACGCCGAGCGTCGCATGGTCGTCCTCGATCACGATCGTGCGGATCACGATGTTGAGGTCGACGCCGCCGCTCAGTCCGAAGTAGCCGATCGCGCCGGAGTAGACCCCGCGCGCCTCGCCCTCGAGCTCGTCGATGATCTCCATCGTGCGCTTCTTCGGCGCGCCGGTCATCGATCCCCCTGGAAAGCAGGCGCGGATGCAGTCGGGCGGCTCGACGTCCTCGCGCAGCAGGCCGCGCACGGTCGAGACGAGCTGGTGGACCGTCTCGTACGTCTCGACGTGCATCAGGAACGGCACGTGCACCGTGCCGACCTCGCACACGACGCCGAGGTCGTTGCGCAGCAGGTCGGCGATCATCAGGTTCTCGGCGCGCGTCTTCTCGTCGGCGCGCAGCTCCTCCGCGAGGCGCACGTCCTCCGCCGGCGTCGCGCCGCGCGGACAGGTGCCCTTGATCGGCTTCGCCTCGGCCCAGCGGTCGCGCCCGACCGACAGGAAGCGCTCCGGCGAGGAGCTCAGCACGGCGTTCCCGCCGACGCGCAGGAAGGCCGAGAAGGGCGCCGGGTTCACGCGGCGCAGCGTGCGGTAGAGCGGCAGCGGGTCGGGCCGCACGTCGGCGGTGATCTTGTTCGTGAGGCAGATCTCGTAGGACTCGCCGTCGGTCAGCTCCTGCTTGCAGCGCGCGATGTCGGCGAGGTACTGCTCGTGCGAGCGGCTCAGCCGGAACGACACCGGCGGATCGCTCCGCTGCGCCGAGGCCTGCTCCCAGTCGGGCGCCTCGATCGGCGGCAGCGAGACGAGCCGCAGGCTCGTGTCGCGGATCCAGCGCTCGGCCTCGTCGACGCCGTCGGGCTCCGAGACGCACAGCACGTACGTGGCTCGCTCGACGTGGTCGAACGCGATCAGCCGGTCGGCGAACACGAACGCGGCGTCGGGCATCGAGGAGGCATGCGCCGCGTCGCCCCCGCAGTCGGCCTTCAACTCGTAGCCGAGATAACCGACGAAGCCGCAGTTGAAGTCGAACGGCAGGTCGTCGGAGACGTAGCGCAGGCGGCGCCCCTCGCGGCTGAGGTAGTCGAAGATCGACTCCGCGAAGGTCTCGACGACGCCGTTGCGGTCGACGCGCACGACGCCCGCTTCGACGTCGTAGGCGATGACCGCCGACAGCGGGCCGCCCGGCGCGCCCATGAACGAGAAGCGCGCGCGCTCGTCGATCTTGCTGCTGTCGAGCCAGAAGGCGTTCTCGGCCTCGCCGTAGAGGTGCACGAACGCGCGCTCGGCGTCGACGAGCGTGTCGAGCCGCTTGACGCTCAGCGTCAGGCGCGTGCGTGCGATCCCGCCCGCCCGGCGCGGCGCGGCGCTCGTCGCGGGCGACCCGTCGCCGACGCGCGCGCTGCCGTTCGCCGCCTGGTGGGCGGAGGTGAGGTCGCGGAAGTTCGCGAGCAGCTTGCGGCCGTACTCGGTCGAGATCGACTCGGGATGGAACTGCACGCCCCAGCGCGGGCGCGTCTTGTGCGCGACCGCCATCAGGATGCCGTCGCTCGTCCACGCGATCGGCTCGAGCTCGTCCGGCAGCGGCTGCTGCACGCACAGCGAGTGGTAGCGCACGACGAGGAACTCGCGCGGGATGCCGGCGAACAGCGGCGACTCCTCGTGCAGCACCGCGCTCACGCGGCCGTGCATCGGCTCGGGCGCGTGCACCACCTGCGCGCCGCTCTTCCAGCCGAGCCCCTGATGTCCGAGGCAGACGCCGAGCAGCGGCACGTCGGCCTGCTCGATCGCCGTGCCGCAGACGCCGAAGTCCGCCTCGCGGTCCGGGCGGCCGGGCCCGGGCGAGATGACGACGTTGTCGAACTCCAGCTTCGACAGCTCCTCCCACGGGGCCTCGTCGTTGCGCACGACGATCGGCTCGTCGCCGTTGGCCTCCGCCAGCAGCTGGAAGAGGTTCCAGGTGAACGAGTCGTAGTTGTCGATCAGGAGGGTCTTCACGGTGCGAACCGTTCTATCGGCAGATCAGACGAGGTACTTGCGCAATATCTTGCCCAGCGGGCTCTTGGGAATCTCCTCGCGCAGCTCGACGACCGTCGGCACCTTGTAGTTCGCGAGCCGCTCGCGGCAGAAGTCGATCACCTCGCGCTCGCCGACCTCGGCGCCGGGAACGACCACCGCCTTGACGACCTCCTCGCCGGGACCCTTGCCGGGCACGCCGACGACGACCGCCTCGGCGACGCCCGGATGCGCGCCGACGACGTCCTCGACCTCGATCGGATCGACCTTGTAGCCGCCGACCTCGATCAGCAGCTTCTTGCGGCCGGTGATCGTGAGGCGGCCCTCGGCGTCGAGCGTCCCGAGGTCGCCGGTCTGGAAGCGCCCGCCGGCGAACGCCTGGGCGTTGACGTCCGGCAGGTCGGAGTAGCCGGCCGTCATCGCCGGGCTCGCGACGGTCACCTCGCCGGCCTCGCCGGCCTCGCCGGACGCGACGGGCGCGCCGTCGTCGTCGACCAGCTGGAAGTCGACCGGGCCGATCCCGCGTCCGACCGACGCGAACGTCGCGACCGGGTCGGGGTCGAGGTTCGCCGCCATGAAGCCCGTCTCGGTCGAGCCGTAGAGCTGGCGCACGAGCACGCCGAACTTCTCGCCGAAGGCGTCGAACGTCTCGCGCGCGAGCGCGGTGCCGGCCGAGAAGCACAGCCGCAGCGAGGAGAGGTCGGCGCTGCCGGGCGCCTCCGCCATCAGCTGGTAGTGGAACGGCACGCCGGGGAAGACCGTGCAGCGCTCGCGCTCGATCAGCTCGAGCGCGCGATGGCGCTTGAGCAGGAAGGGGTTGGGGTCCTCGAGGATCACGACCGTCGCGCCCCACGTCGTCGGGGCGACGAGGCACGCGCCCATGCCCCACGTGTGGAAGAACGGGATCGCGCTGAAGACGCGGTCGTCGGGTCCGACGTCGAGCGCGCCGTACAGGTCGGCCTCGGCGGCGATCTGTCCGTGCGTGCGGGGGACGCGCTTCGGGCGCCCGGTCGAGCCCGACGAGAACTGGTAGACGAACGTCTCGTCCGCGTCGCGCGGCGCCAGGCGCTCGGGCGCGTAGCTCTCGACGAGGTCCTCGAGCGTCAGCGACTGGCCGTGCGCGGCCGTCGTCGTGATCACGTCGACCGGGTGCTCGAAGCCGGCGGCGATCCGCTCGCAGACGCCGGCGGTGCGCTCGTCGCTGACGATCGCCTTGACGCCCGCGCTGCGGAAGCTGAACTCGATCTCGGTCTGCTTGAAGGCCGGGTTGACCGGCACGACGATCCCGCCGAGCGCGGTGACGGCGTGAAAGCTCGTGACGAACCAGGGGTCGTCGCGCAGCACGAGGCCGACGGCGTCGCCGGCGCCGACGCCGCGATCGGCGAGGCCGTGCGCGAGGCGCTCGACGCGCTCGACCAGCTCGCCCCAGGCGATGCGCTCGTCGCCGTAGACCACGGCGAGCGCGTCCGGCCGCTCGGCGGCCTGCGCATACAGGCGCTCCATCGGCAGCATCAGACCCGGCCCGCCTGCTCGCGCTCCACGAACGCGGCGATCGCGGCGATCGTCTGGAAGTTCTCCGGCGTCAGCGCCTCGTCGGGCACCGCGACCGCATAGCGCTGTCTGAGGAAGTCGACGAGCTGCATCAGGCCGTGCGAGTCGACCACGCCGGCGCCGAGCAGGTCCTCGTCGTGATCGATCGCGTCGATTGCGCTGCCGGTGAGCAGCTCCTGCAGGATGAACTGCTCGACCTCGTTTGCCGCACTCATCAGGCACTCCTCCCGTGTGCCTCGAGCGGCACGATCCGATTGCTCCAGCGCCGCAGCACGCGCGTGCGCTCCACCTGCCAGCGCGGCTCGTAGCCGCGCGCTTCATACATCCAGCGGGCCGCCCGGTTCGCGGCGGCCACGTATCCCCACAGGCGCTCGTAGCCCCGCTCGTGCAGCGCGGTCTCGATCTGGAAGAGGAAGTCGTTCCCGGTCCCACCCCTGCGGTGGTCCTTGTGCACGTAGAGGTCATACCCATATACGTCGTGCGGGCCGAGCCGGATCCCGAGCCCGAGCGCGCGCATGTCGCGGTGCGGCGGCTTGCCGGCATCGACCCACCAGTAGCAGCTGACGAGTTGACCGTCCTTGAAGCCGACGAAGCCCTCGTGCCCGGCGTCGAGGTCGGCGGCGAAGCGCGCGTCGCCGCCGATGTCGCCGCGCTCGCGATTGAGCTCGCACAGCGCCGCGAGATGCCGCCGCTCGAGCGGCTCGACGCGGACCTCGCCGCGGCGCAGCGGCACGGCGATCTGGTGGAGCTGCTTGACGATCACCAACTGCGTGTCGTGCTTGGCCAGCTGTGCCCGCAGGCCGGTCGCCACGAAGCTGAGGACGGCCCGGACCCCGCCGTCGTGGAAGCGGCCGCGCAGGGCGCGGGCATGCGAGACGAGTGACTCGTACAGGGGCATCGATGGATCCGCGAACGAAGAGCGAGTTCTCTCTGCACGTCTTCGGCAGCGGGCCGGCGATGCTATAGGATCGAATCGCCCGGACCATGGCGGAAAACGTCGTGTCGCAGGGATGCGGTCAGATGAAGCACGCGCTCGCGCCAGACCCTTCGCGCGGTGTCTTCTCGACGATGTTGGTCGTTGACGGCCAGCCCATCGAGCTCGACCCGCACCTCGCGCTGTTGCGCGAGAGCGTCCGTGCGCTGTATGGGATCGAGCTGCCGCTCGCCGCGGCCGAGCTCGTCCTGGAGGAGGCGCGGAACTTCGCGCTGGCGCGCGTTCGGCTGGCGTGCGGCGCCGGCGCCGACGGCGCGCCGCAGCTGGAGGCCGTCACGAGAGCGGTCGCGCGCGAGCTCGTGCTACCGCGCGAGGGCCTCGACCTGCGGAGCGCCGCGGTCGAGGGCTGGTACGGCGCGCACAAGTGGGTGGATCGGCGCCTGCTCGACCAGCTCGAAGCGGCGGCGGGCCCGGCGAGCGCGCTGCTCGTCGCGCGCGACGAGCGCGTGCTCGAGACGACCCGCGCGAACGTCTTCGCGCTCGGCCGCGACGGCGTGCTGCGCACACCGCCGGCAGACGGCTCGATCCTGCCGGGCGTGACGCGTGCCGCGACGATCGAGCTCGCGCAGGAGCTCGGTACGGCGGTTCGCGAGGAGCCGATGACGCGCGCGCAGCTGCGCGCCGCGCGCGAGGTCTTCGTGACGGGCTCGATCCGCGGAGTCGAGTGGGTGCGCTCGCTTGACGGCGCCCGCATCGGCGAGGGCCTCCGCGGCGAGCTCGCGGACGCGCTGGCCGAGGCGCTCCGCGGCCGCTGGCTCGCGCCGGAGGCCGTCTCCGGCCGCCCCGTGCGCGCCGGCCGCGTCTGACCGGACGCCTGCGGACTGGCTGAAACGGCGGCGGACCTCTAAACTCGCCGCCGCGCGCAGAGAGCCTGCGGAAGAACTCCGCAGGAGCGCACCAGATGAGCCGATCGCACGACGCGAGCATCGCGCAGGGGTTGCCGCACGAGATTCCGGCCTACCGGATCGGTGCCTACGTGCCCGAACGGCAGGTCGACGAGATGTACGGCGTCGGCGATCTGGCCCGCCTCATCGGGAGAAAGCTGCGGCGGCGGCTGCGGCCCGAGCGCGCCGCGGCGGAGGAGCGGGTCGCCGCCAACTATGCGGGGCTCGTGGTGTTCGACCGCCGCGAGCAGCACTGGGCCGGCCTCGCGCTCGGGCGCGACTTTCCGCGTGTCCTGAACGAGCTCGGCGTCGGTCGCTGCAGACGGCTGTTCGAGTTCTGCGCCGGACCCGGCTACATCGGCTACGGGCTGCTGGCGAACGGCTGGTGCGAGACGCTCGCGCTGTCGGACATCGACGCCGAGTCGATCGCGACCGCGATGCGGACGGCGCGATACAACGGCATCGAGCATCGCGTCACCGGCTACGCCTGCGACGTGCTCGACGGCATCCCCGAGGACGAGCGCTGGGACGTCGTCGTCGCAAATCCGCCCGCCTTCGAGTCGCATCCCGACAAGCCGCTCGCGGAGGGCGAGTGGGACCGCGGCTTCGACACGAACTGGAACGTGCGCCGGCGCTTCTACGCGTCCGTCAAGGCGCACATGAATCCCGGCGGGGTCGTGGTGCTGTCGGAGAACCTGCGCGGATCGGATCCCGACGTGTTCGCGCAGATGATCCGCGACGGCGGCGGCGAGGCGCGCGCGGTGCACGTCGGCACGGATGTGCAAGGCCGGGCGAACGGCGCCTACTTCCAGCTGAGCGTCTGGTGAGCACGCTGCTGCAGGACTACGTCGCCCGCGCCGCCGCCGACCGCGGCGACGCGGTCGCGGTCGCGCTCGGCGACGAGCGCCTGACCTACGCGGAGCTCGACCGCCTCTCCGACCGTCTCGCCGCCCAGCTCGTCGACGCCGGCTGCGTGCCGGGGGACCGCGTCGGTCTGCTGCTGGCGAAGCAGCCGCTCGCGATCGTCGCGATCGAGGCGGCCCTGAAGGCCGGCTGCGCCTACCTGCCGCTCGACGTCGACAGTCCCTCGGTGCGGCTGGCGCGGATCGTCGAGACGGCCGAGCCGCGCGTGCTGCTGTCGGCGCCCGAGGCGGCGCCGGCCTTGGACGCGCTCGCCGCCGCCGGCTTCGCGCCGCCGGCGTGGTCGCTCACCGCCGCGCCGATCGAGGGCGAGCGCGTGCATTCCGCGCGCACCCGCACGGAGTGGGACCTCGACGGTGCACGGCCCGTCGTGCGCGTCGGGCCGCACGACCCGGCGTACGTGCTGTTCACGTCCGGCTCGACCGGCTGGCCGAAGGGCGTCGTCATCACGCACCGCAACGTGACCGCGTTCAGCGAGTGGGCCGTGGAGGCGTTCGCGATGCAGGCGGGCGACCGTCACTCCGGGCACCCGCCGCTGCACTTCGACCTCTCGACGTTCGATCTGCACCCGACCTTCGCCGCCGGCGCCGAGCTGCAGCTCGTCCCGCCCGGCCTCGGCCTCGACGCGCGCGGCCTTGCCGCCTTCGTCCGCGAGCGCGAGCTGACGCAATGGTGCTCGGTTCCCTCCGTGCTCGCCTACCTCGCGCGCTTCGACGTCGTCGCGCAGGACGACTTCCCGGCGCTGCGGCGCGTCACGTGGTGCGGCGAGGTGCTGCCGACCGCGGTCCTCGCGCACTGGATGCGGCGGCTGCCGCACGTGCGCTTCACGAACATGTACGGCCCGACGGAGACGACCTGCGCCAGCAGCTGGCATCCGATCGCGTCGCTGCCGACCGACGAGTCGGTGCCGGTTCCGATCGGGCGCGCCTGTCCCGGCGAGGAGCTGCTCGTGCTCGACGAGCAGCTGCGCCCGACGCCGACCGGCGAGGTCGGCGACCTCTACATCGCCGGCGTCGGCCTCAGCCCCGGCTACTGGCGCGACGAGCAGAAGACCGCGGCGGCGTTCCTGCCCGATCCGCGCGCACCGCACAGCGGACGGCGCGTCTACCGCACCGGCGACCTCGCGCGTGCCGACGAGGAGGGCTTGCTGCACTACGTCGGCCGCGCCGACTCGCAGGTCAAGAGCCGCGGCTACCGCATCGAGCTCGGCGAGGTCGAAAGCGCCTTCGCGGCGCTCGAGCACGTGCGCGAGTGCGCGGTCGTGGCCGTCGAGGCGGGGGGCTTCGAAGGCGTCGCGATCTGCGCGGCGTACGCCGCCGACGGCGACGTGGAGCCGCCGGCGCTGCGCCGCGCGCTGTCCGACGTGCTGCCGGCGTACATGATGCCGGCGCGCTGGCTCTCGCTCGACGCGCTGCCGAAGAACCAGAACGGCAAGATCGATCGTCCGTTGCTGCGCGAGCTGTTCGCGCGGCAGGCGGGCCGACGGCGGAGGCAGCGGGCATGATCGCGAAGACCGCGCTGGTCGACCGGATGTCGGAGCTGATCCGCGACGTGCTGCAGGTCGAGGTGCCCGGGTCCGACACGGATCTCGTCGAAGAAGGGCTGATCGACTCGCTCGCGCTGATCAGCCTGATCACCGAAGTCGAATTCGAGTTCGGCGTCAGGCTGCCGCTGGGCGAGTTCGACCTCGCGCACTTCCGCAGCGCCGCGCAGATGGCCGCGGTCGTCGCCGCGCTCGCCGAGACCCGCACCGCCGCGTGAGCGCGATCCGCCCGCTCGAGCGAGCGGACCTGCCGTCCGTGGCCGCGCTCTACGCGGAGTTCATGGAGTGGGACGAGGCGGCGGTGCGCGACGCCCTGGTCGCCTACTACGCGCGCACGATGCTCGACTGCCCGAGCGCCGACGCGGAGATCCCGACGCTGGTCTTCGACGATCCGCAGGACGGCGTCGTCGGCGTGCTGGGATCGAACGTGCGGCGCTTCGCGTACGGCGATCGCGACGTGCGCGTCGCCTGTCCGGGGCCGCTCGTCGTGCGCCCGGCGCATCGCCCGCGCGGGATCGGCGCGCTGCTGCTGCGCAGCTATCTGGAGGGGGCGCAGGACCTCACCGCCGACGACCGGGCGATCGACCAGGTGCATGCGATGGGGCTGCGCATGCGCGGCGAGACGCACGGCGTCGCGTCGATCGGCTGGTCGCTCGTGCTCGCCCCCGCCGGCTTTCTCGCGGGCGCGCTCGCGCGACGCGCGACCGGGGGCAGCACCCCGCCCGCGGGCGTCGTCGCGCGGCTCGGCTCGCCGCGTCAGCGCAGCCGTCGCACCAAGCCGCTGAGCGGTCGGGTCGAGCCGCTCGAGAGCGCCGCGCTGATCGAGCTCGTCGAGCGGCTCAGACGCCCGTTCGCGCTGCGGCCGCGCTACGACGAGGCGCACCTGAGCTGGCTGTTCGCCGAGCTGGAGCGCGCGAACGTGGAGGGCGGCCTCGTGCGCCGGCTCGTCCGCGGCGACGACGGACGCCCGCTGGGCAGCTACGTGATGTACGTCGAACCGCACGGGGTCGCCGAGGTCGTCCAGCTGGCCGCCGCCGAAGCCGACGCGCCGGTCGTCCTCGACCACGCGGTCCACGACGCGACGTCCGGCGGCGCGATCGAACTGCGCGGACGCTTCGAGCACCACCTGCTGTCGACGCTGCGCCGCCGCCGCTGCCGCCTCGTCCCGATCGACTGGGCGCTGCTGCACGCGCGCGATCCCGAGCTGCTCGCCGCGGTGCACGGCGGCCGAGCGCTGCTGACGCGGCTCGACGGCGAGTGGTGGATGCGCCCGGATCCGTTCCGGGCGACCGCTCAGGCCGCGACGGCGCGCGTCGCGCGCAGGGCGCGCAGCTCGTCGAGCCGGATGACGCGCAGCGCGAACAGGCCGCCGACATAGACGGCCACGCCGATCATCCCGGCGGCGAACCAGCCCAGCGGGGTCGCGAGCTCCATCGCGCCGGCCATCGCCGCCGCGACGAGCACGGTCGCGAGCAGGCGCCACGGCCGCACGCGCAGGCGCAGCGTCAGCAGCGCGGTGCCGAGCATCAGCGCCATCGTCAGCACCTCCGTCGCGACGGTCGCCCAGGCCGAGCCGAGCGCGCCGTAGTGCGGGATCAGCCAGACGTTCAGCGCGATGTTCGCGATCGCGCCGAGCCCGGAGTAGATCGCGAGCCGCCAGTGCAGGTTCAGCAGCGGCGCCAGGAAGCCCGCCAGCGAGCCGAAGCAGATCGAGACGTAGGCGATCACGAGGATCGGCAGCACCTCGGCCGTGCGCGCGTAGGCCGGTCCGTAGAGGAAGTGCACGATCGGATCCGACAGCGCGATCGCGCCCGCGAGCGCCGGCAGCGAGATGACGGTCATCAGCTCCGCCGCGCGCTGCACGAGCCGTCGCACGCGGTCGGGGTCGTGCGCGTTCGCGGCCGACAGGACGGGGAAGAAGGACGACATCACGGCCGCCGGCAGCACCAGCAGCGGCGCCATGAAGCGGTAGGCGGCGCCGTAGAACCCGGCCTCGTCGCTCGTCGACAGCTGCAGCAGCAGAACCGAGTCGATCTGGTAGTAGATCGTGATCAGGATGCTCGCGATGCCGAGCGGGAGGGCGACCTTCATCATCGGCCGCCACAGCGCGCGGCCGGCGCGCCAGGCGATGTGCGCGTGCCGGTGCGCCGAGCGGATCTGCAGCCCGCAGACGAGCCCGATCAAGATCGTGTTCGCGATCGCGAAGGCGACGACGTCCCCGTCCGTCTTGTAGAGCGCGATCACGATGCCGAGCCACAGGATGTTCTGCAGCACGCTGAACGACAGCGCCAGCCCGGAGCGCAGGCGCGCGTTGAAGACCGCCATCAGCGCGCTGCCGCCGGTCGAGAAGATCGTCAGCGTGAGGATCCATGCCGCCACGTGCCCCGTGGCGAGGAAGATCGGCACCGTCGCCGCGCACAGCACGAACACGAGCCCCGACAGCAGCAGGCGCAGGCCGGCGAGCGCGCCGAGCCACTGCGACTCGCGCTCGGGCTCGGACGCCATCCGCTGCATCGCCACCGTCGTCAGGCCGATGTCGGTGAGCGTGCCCCAGATGCCGACGTAGGCGCCGACGGCGGTCCACACGCCGAGCCCGGACGGGTCGAGCGTGCGCGCGGTGAGCGAGACCGTGACGACGCTGATCGGCATCACGAGCACGCGCAGGGCGACCTGCGTGCTGATGTTCGTGGCGATCTGGCGGCCGCCCGCCTGAGTCGCGGCGCCGGCATCGCCGGCGCTCAGGAAGCGGCGCGGCAGCGTTCGGATCCGCGACGACATGTGTGGAATACTCTCGCAGCCTTGCGCGTCCTCGTAGTTCTGCCCTTCCCCCCGCTGGTCGAAGGCGGAGCCGCTTCGCGTTGCGCGATCGGCATGCTGCGCGGCCTCGCCGCTCATGGGGTGGACCTCCACGTGCTCGCGGCGGACCTGCGCAACGACATGCGCCGGGAGCTGCGCGGCGAGCTGCCCGCCGAGCTGCCGATCGAGCTGGCGGCGATCCCGCACCCGAGCCGCGCGCGCACGCGCTGGCTGCGCTTCGCGCGGCCGTACGCGCTGCTGCCGACGACGGCGTTCGGACCGTTGGTGCGCGAGCGCGCGCGCGGCGCCGACGTGGTCCACTTCGTCGAGCTGGCTGCCGCGTCGCTCATTCCCCTCGTCGATCGGCCGGCGGTCGCGCAGATCCACTGCCTGACGCGGCGAGACCGGGACGTTCGTCCGCCATGGACCGCCGACGGGCGCACCGCGCTGGAGCTGCTGCGCGCGGAGCGGCGTCTGTGCCGGCAGGCCAGATGGCTGCTGGTGAACTCGCACGAGGTCGCCGGGCCGCTCGCCCAGATGGCGCCGGAGGCGCATGTGGCGGTCGCTCCGCTGCCGCTCGACCCGGCCGTGTACACGCCCCGCGCGCCGCTCGACGCGCCCGTCGCGGGGCTGATCGGGACGGCCGTCTGGCCGCCGACGGCGAACGCGGTGGAGCGGCTGCTGACGTCGGTCTGGCCGGCCGTGCTGGAGCGCCGCCCGGATGCGCGGCTGCTGCTGGCGGGCTTCGGGATGGAGCGCGAGGCGTTCGCGCACCTGCCCGACCTGCCCGGCGTCGAGTGGCGCGGCACGGTCCCTTCGGCGACCGACTTCCTGCGCGAGCTCGGCGTGCTGCTGTATCCGCTCGGCCGCGGCAGCGGCGCCAAGATCAAGGTGCTCGAGGCGCTCGCGCTGGGCGTGCCCGTCGTCACGACGCCGGACGGGGCGGAGGGGATCGGCGGCCGCGACGGGCTCGTCGTCGACGTCGACGACGCGGTGCTCGCCGGCGCGACGGTCAGGCTGCTGGCAGACGCGCCGACGCGCCAAGCCGCGGGCGACGCCGCGTACGCCACATTCGCCGATCGCCATGCGCCGGCGCCGGCCACGGAGCCCGTCCTGGAGCTCTACGAACGGATGGCTACGTCCGGCGCGCGCGCTACTACCGTGGCATGAGGCACCTGCGAGGCGCGCGTCCGGCCCTGCTCGGGCGTCTGCTCGCCTGCGTGCTCGTCGCCGCGCTGATCGCGTGCGCGGCGCTCGCCGGCTGTGCCGGCGAAGCCGGCTCCGTGACCGTTCCGACGCCGCCGAGAGGCGCGCCGCCGCTGCGCGCCGGCCTGATCCTCAACGCGCTCGGCGCCGGCGGCGACCGGCGACGGCGCCTGGAGCTGGGGCGTGCCCGCGCGCTCGGCGTCGGCTGGATCCGCGAGGAGCTGTCGTGGAGCTCGATCGAGCGCTCGCCGGGCCGTTACCGCTGGCGGCAGTTCGACACGCTGATGGCCGCCGCCGCCCGCGCGCGCCTGCACGTGCTGCCGCTGCTGCTCGGAACGCCGTGGTGGGCCGGCCCCGGGCGCTTCGCGCTGCCGAACGATCCGAATGCGTTCGGCGCCTTCGCGGCGCGCGCGGCTGCGCGCTACGGCCCGGGCGGGGCCTTCTGGCGGGCGCACCGCCGGCTCGACAGCCGCTACGCGCCGCAGTGGTTCGAGCTGTGGAACGAGCCCTTCTACCGCTTCTTCTCCACCACCGGCGTCGATCCCGCCCGCTACGCGGCGATGGTGCGCGCCGCGGCCGTCGCGGGGCGCGCCGCGAACCCCGCGACGCACTGGCTGATGGCCGCGGACCTGACGTACCTCGACAGCGCCGGACGGCGCCAGCAATGGCTGCCGGCGCTGGCGGCGGCCGATCCGGGCCTGCTGCGGCTCGTCGACGGCCTCGCCGTGCATCCCTACGTGTTCGGCACGCCGGGCGCCGACGACGGCATCCCGCTGCCGTTCCGCTTCGAGCGCATCGCCGCGATCGCGCGCGAGGCGACCGCGCTCGGCGCCGGACGCATCCCCGTGTGGATCACCGAGATCGGCTGGAGCACGTGCGACAAGCGGCCGGACTGCGCGTCCGACGCGGAACAGGCGCAGCGGATCGCCGACGTCTTCACGCGCGTGCGCCGCAGACCGCTGTCGGATCGCGTGCGCGCGGTCTTCATCTACCACCTGCACGACTTCCCCGGCCGCGCCCGCGACGACCGCGAGGGCTGGTACGGGCTGCTGCGCACGAACGGCTCGCGCAAGCCGGCGTGGAGCGTGGTGCGCCAGGAGGCGCGGATGGCCGGCGGCTGAGCGGCGCTCAGGCCGGCGACGCGAGGAAGTTCCAGATCGGCTCGTCGAAGACGGCCTCGAAGCCGTCGCGCGTGTACGGGCCGTCGCCTTCGAGGTCGAAGATCCGCAGCCCGCACTCGGCCAGCAGGTCGAACAGGTCGCCCGGCTTGGAGCCGTACAGGTCGGCGCCGCCGATGCCGTGCTCGAAGATCACGAACGGGCGGTGCCGCGCGAGCGTCTCGGCGGCGCCGCGCATCACGAGCAGCTCCGCGCCCTCGACGTCGATCTTGACGAGCGACGGGACGTAGCCGTCGGGCAGCGCGTCGTCGAGCTTGTCGAGCCGCACGGTGATGCGCTCGACGTCGTGCGCGTGCGCCGGCAGGTCCGCGCGCTGTCGCAGGCCGCTCATCGCGGGCGCGTTCAAGACGTGCGTGAACTCGGCGCTGCCGGCCTCGTCCGAGCACGCGGCGTTGCGCACGTCGACGTGCGGATATCTGGCGGTGAGCTGCTGCGCCAGGAAGGGGATCGGCTCGTAGGCGATGTGACGGCCGTCGGGCGCGACGGCCAGGATCAGTTCGAGCGTGTCGCCCTGATTTGCGCCGATGTCGATCGCGTTGCCGTCATGCCGCAGAGCGGTCGCCAGCGCGACGCGCATCGCGTGCTCGTCGCGCAGCATCCGCCGCGAGGACGGGTCGAACGCCGAGCGTGCTTCCCGCATGCGCCCCACGACGACGCGGGCCTGCTCCTCGCGGCCGCTGCGTCGAACGACCGAGCGGGCCGAACGCCGCAGCGCGTCGGCGGTGGAGCGAAGGGGGGAGGCCATGCGGGGCCGGATGCTAGTCGGTCGGCTGGACGCTCGTCATCCGCCGCTGGACGAGTGTCAAAGGCCAGCGGATGAAATTGGTAAGGACACCTAGCGTCATTCGTCTGACCCGGCTAGTCTGCTGTCCGCTCGCCTCCGTGAGACGGCGTACGGCCGCGACTCGTCGCTCGATGTGCGCCCTCCCGGCAGGCAGCGCGAGGGACCGATTGGGGGACGATGACATTTCTCGATACCCGCCGCCAGGCGGGGCGACCACTGCTGTCCGAAGCGCCGCCTTCCGATCGGCGCGCACTCGCCTGCTGCGCCGCCGCCGCGGTGCTGCTCGTCGCCGCCCTCGGGTTCGTGCTCTCGCGCGCCGAGCAGCACCGCTCCGGCACGAACGGGGTCTTCGCGCAGGCGCAATTGCTGGCGCCGGCTGGCACCACCGTCTGCCAGGGACGCGAGCTGGTGCCCGCCGGCACGTCGGCGGTGGAGATAGCGGGGAACTCGACCGCGCCGCCGCTTGTCGTCGTGCGGCGCGGCGGGCAGGAGCTCGCGCGCGTGACGGCGACCGTGGACCGCCGCGACGGCGTCATCCGCGCACCGATCGAGCGCACCGAGCGAACGCTCGCCGGCGTCCGCGTCTGCCTCACGATGCGCGACACCGCCGTCCTCGTGCGTGGCGCGACGCCTCCCGGCGTCGGGACGGTGCGCAGCGACCAGGTCTTCGCCGGCAGCTCGATCCCGATCGCCTATGTGAGGGACGGCGCCGCCACGTGGTGGGGGTTCGCCGCGACGATCGCGGAGCGGATCTGCAGCGACCACGGCGGCGACGGCGGCTTCTGCTGGCATATATGGGCGTTCCTGGGAGCGGTCGCCGCGACGTTGCTGTTGACGGGCTTCATCGTCGTACGCACGCTGGTGCGCGGCCGCACGCCGGCGCGCCTCGGCGCGGCGATCGCCGCGGTCGCCTTCTTCAACGCGGCGGCATGGTCGATCGTCACGCCCGCGTTCCAGGTGCCTGACGAGGCCGCCCATGTCGCCTACGTGCAGGCGCTCGCGCAGACCGGCAGGCCGCCGGCGCACCCGCCGGCGCTGACGATCTCGCCCGAGCAGGCGATGCTGATGCGCGACAGCGGCTTCGGCACCATCACCGCGACGACCTATCGGGCCGCGGCCTGGTCGCTCCACCGGCAGGCACGGTTCGCAGCCGACCTGGCCCGCTCGCCGTCCCGCCAGCCGGCGCTCGTCGTAGGCGAAGCGGAGCCGGAGCCGCCGCTCTACTACGCGCTCCAGACGATCCCGTACCGCCTGGGCGGTGGCGAGACGCTGCTCGACCGCATGCTGTTGATGCGCCTGTTCTCCGCGCTGCTGGCCGGGCTGACCGCGCTGCTGTGCTTCCAGTTCGTGCGCGAGTGCCTGCCGGCCAAGCGGTGGGCGTGGACGGTGGGCGGTCTGGCGGTCGCGCTCATGCCGATGCTCGGCTTCGTCGCCGGGGGCGTGAATCCCGACGCGTTGCTGTTCGCGCTTTCCGCCGCCCTCTTCTTGTGCATCGCACGGGCGTGGCGGCGCGGAGCGACGAAGCGGCTGGCGCTTGCGATCGGGCTGCTGATCGCGGCCGGGATGCTGACGAAGGTGAACTTCTATGCGCTCGTGCCGGGCGCGCTGCTCGGCTTCGCGCTGGCCGCGCGGCGCACGACGCTGGCGTGGGACCGGCGCGTCGTCCAGCTCGTCGGCGGCGCCGCCGCGCTCGGCGTCGGACTGTTCGCCGCGGGCGCCGCGTTCGAGGCGTTCGCTTGGCACCGTTCGATCACGGCGGCGCGCCCGGTCGCGCCGGAAAGCCACGTCGGACTGTGGAGCCACGTGGGCTACATCTGGCAGGCCTTCCTGCCGCGGCTGCCGTTCCAGCCGCACACCGCCCTGACCGAACCCGGCTACCAGCAGCTGTTCGAGTCGTTCGTCGGCGCGTTCGGGCAGATGGTCGTGTGGTTCCCGAGCTGGGTCTACCGGCTGCTCGCGATCGGCGTGGTGCTCGTCGGCGCGCTCGGCGTGCGCATGCTGCGCGCCGACCCGCGCGAGCTGCGCTGGCGGCGCGGCGAGTTGCTCGGCTACGCCGCGATGGCCGGCGCTCTGATGGTGCTGATCGGGCTGTCCGCCGATCTGCGCCGCCAGCTGATCGCGATAGTGCAAGGGCGCTACCTGCTGCCGCTGCTGCCGCTGTTCGGTGCGTTACTGGCACTTGGGGCGCGCGGCGCCGGCGAGCGATGGGGCAGAACGGTCGGCGTCGCGATCGTCGCGACCGTCGTCGCGCTCGGCGTCTTCGGCCACCTGGTGACGATCGCCTGGTACTACGGCTGACGTCGCCCGCCGACGGCCGCACGCAGCGCGCGGCGCAGCCGGCCGAGCGTGACGACGCCGCGCAGCACGCCGCCGCCGTCGAGCACCATCATCGCGCCGAGCGTGCGCAGGCCGTCGGCGTCGAGCAGCGCGCGCAGCGACTGGTCCTCGTCGATGTGCCAGCGGCCGGCGTCCTCCTCCATCAGCTCGCGCACGAGAATGCCGTCCCCGCCCGCCGCGCCGTCCTCGACGGCGTGGCGCGCGCCCTCCTCGCGCAGCACCCCGACGAAGCGGCCGGCCGCATCCACGACCGGGAACCACGGCCAGCGATAGCGCAGGAAGAACTCGTCGAGCGCCTGAGCGGCCGGCAGCTCCTCCGGCACGCTCACCGGATCGGCGTCCATGATGTCGCCGACGCGCACGTCCTCGAGCTGCTCGGTGATCGCCGTCTGCGCCAGCAGCGCCCGCGAGGCGCCGCCGATCATCAACCCGACGAGCACGAACCAGATGCCGATCAGGCTCGCGAGGCCGATCGTCACCCACAGACCGCCGCCGATCAGCACGATCGAGAAGACCTGCCCGAGCCGTGCGGCCACGCGCGTGCCGCGATTGCGATCGCCGGTGATCCGCCATACGAGCGCTCGCACGATGCGGCCGCCGTCGAGCGGATAGGCCGGCACGAGGTTGAAGACCAGGACGATCAAATTCATCGTCACGAGGAAGCCGAGCGTCAGCAGCACCGGCGTGACGTCGCCGCTCGTGGCGAGCAGCGCCGCGTCGACGAAGCGGTGCGGCCCCACGAGCGCGAAGCCCGCGAGCACGCTGACGACGACGATCGTCAGCGTCGCCAGCGGCCCCGCGCCGGCGACCTCGAGCTCCTCGCGGGGCGTGCGGCTCTCGCGGCTCATCAGCGCGAACCCGCCGAGCGGCGAGATCGTGATGCCGGCGACCTCGATCCCGTGCCGCCGCGCGGCGAGCGCGTGGCCGAGCTCGTGCACCACGATCGAGGCGAACAGCAGCAGCGCGCTCGCGACGGCGGTCAGGTAGGCGGTCGTGTCGGAGCCGCCGAGCGTGTCCTGGAACGAGCCCGACAGCCAGAAGATCACGAGGAAGAGGACGACGAACCAGCTCGCGTCGACCCCGACGCGGATGCCGAGGATGCGCGCCAGCTGGATCGACCCGGGGCGCCCGAACATGGTGGAATGGTGGCACAGCGCATGCCCGACGCCCTGACAGACCTGCGCGAGCGACTCGCCGAGATCGCCGACCTGAACGCCGCCGGCGGTCTGCTCGGCTGGGACCAGCAGACGATGATGCCCGAGCGCGCCGCGCCCCAGCGGGCCGAGCAGCTCGGGACGCTCGGCAAGCTGATCCACGAGCGCTTCACCGACGACGCGATCGGCCGGCTGCTCGAGGACGCGCGGCCGCAGCCGGGATCCACGGACGAGGCGCTCGTGCGCGTGACGCGCCGCGACTGGGAGAAGGCGCGCCGCGTGCCGTCCGAGCTCGCGGCGGAGATCGCGCGCGCCGGCGCGCTCGGCCACCAGGCGTGGGTCGACGCCCGCGAGCGCTCCGACTTCGCCGCCTTCCTGCCGTTCCTGCGCCGCAACGTCGAGCTCAAGCTGCGCTACGTCGAGTGCTTCGACGGCTTCGACGATCCCTACGACGTGCTGCTCGACGACTACGAGGAGGGGATGACCAGCGCCGAGGTCGACGCCCTCTTCACCGAGCTGCGCGCGGGGCTCGTGCCGCTGATCGCGGCGATCGCGGAGCGCGCCGACGCGGTCGACGCGTCCCCGCTGCACGGCGACTTTCCGGTCGCGGGCCAGCAGGCGCTCGTGCGCCGCGTCGTCGAGCGGCTCGGCTGGACCGCGGACGGCTGGCGCCTCGACGAGGCGGCGCACCCGTTCGCGACCAGCTTCGGCCCGCGCGACGTGCGGCTCACCACCCGGTATGACCCGGCCTACGTCGGAATGGCGCTCTACGGCGCGATCCACGAGTTCGGGCACGGGCTGTACGAGTCGCAGGTCGACCCCGCCCTCGCCCGCGGGCCGCTGGGCGAGGGCGTCTCGCTCGGCGTTCACGAGTCGCAGTCGCGCCTGTGGGAGAACATCGTCGCGCGGGGACGCCCCTTCGCCGGCTGGCTGCACGGGCAGCTGCGCGAGGTCTTTCCACAGCGCTACGCCGACGTCTCGGCCGAGGACTACTTCCGCGCCGTCAACAAGGTGCAGCCGTCGCTGATCCGCGTCGAGGCCGACGAGGCGACGTACGGGCTGCACGTCATCCTGCGCTTCGAGCTGGAGCGGGCGATGATCGCCGGCACCGTCGCGCTGGAGGAGCTGCCGGAGGCGTGGCGCGTGAAGATGAAGCAGTACCTCGGCGTCGAGGTGCCGAACGACGCGGTCGGCGTGCTGCAGGACGTCCACTGGTCGGGCGGCGACATCGGCTACTTCGCCACCTACGCGCTCGGCAACCTGATCGGCGCGCAGCTGTGGGAGCGGGCGCGGGGAGATCTGCCGGACCTCGACGACGCGCTCGCCGCCGGCGACGGGTCCTCGCTGCGGGCGTGGCTGGGCGAGCACGTCCATCGCTTCGGGCGCACGTATCCGCCGCGCGAATTGGTGAGACGGGTGGTGGGCGGGCCGATCCAGGTCGAGCCGTTCCTCGACTACCTCAACGGCAAGCTGCGCCCGATCTACGGATTGGACTGAGCGCCGCTCGGGCGGGGGCGTCGCGCCGCGCGCGCCGGTCGGCCACGAGGGGGGAGTGCAACGGGGTCCGCGCCCGGGCCGCGCCGCCCGCGATGGCGGGGCCTGATCCCCGCTTCGTGACGCACCGGATTCACGTGTGTGCGTTAGGGGGTCGTATACCGACCCTGATGCACACAGCTCGGGAGGACGGGCCGCTGGCGCGACCGCTCCCTCCCTCGTAGCCCACTGCGCACGCGCCGGGCTCGGCGAACGCCGGAGCGGAGCGCCAGCGGGCGCGGCGCTCAGCGCAGCGGCCGGTGCCGGTCCACGATCGCGCGGAAGTTCAGGCCGGGCGGCAGCGTGCCGAAGGCGTGGCCGGCGTCGCCGGCCAGGCGCGAGGCGCAGAAGGCGTCGGCGACCTCGGCCGGCGCGTAGCGCACGACAAGCGACCCCTGCAACGCCAGCGCCATCGCCTCGACGACGCGCCGGGCGCGCGCCTCGATGTCGTCCATGACGCCGAGCTCGCTGCGGAGCTTCGCGACATGCGCATCCAATCGCGGATCCGCGCCCGCCGACTGCTCCAGCTCGTCGAACAGCGCCGGCGCCGCCTCCGGCTCCTTGATCAGCGCGCGCAGGACGTCGAGGCACATGACGTTGCCCGAGCCCTCCCACACGGAGTTCAGCGGCGCCTCGCGGTAGAGCCGCGGCATGCCGGACTCCTCGACGTAGCCGTTGCCGCCGAGCACCTCGAGCGCCTCCGCCGCGTGCGGCGGCGTGCGCTTGCAGACCCAGTACTTGAGCACCGCCGTGGCGATTCGCTTGAAGGCGTGATCGCCCTCGTCGTAGGCGCGCGCGAGCCGCATCGCCGACAGCGTCGCCACCTCCGACTCGACGCACAGGTCGGCGAGCACGTTCGTCATCAGCGGCTGCTCGATCAGCAGCTTGCCGAACGCGCTGCGATGGGCGGCGTGGTGGGTCGCGAGCGCCACCGCCCAGCGCATGCCGGCGGCCGAACCGGTCACGCAGTCGAGCCGCGTGTGGTTGACCATCTCGATGATCGTGGGCACGCCGCGGCCCGGCTCGCCGATCAGCTGCGCCCACGCGCCGCGGAACTCGATCTCGCTCGACGCGTTGGACTTGTTGCCGAGCTTGTCCTTGAGCCGCTGCAGCTGGAACGCGTTGCGCTCGCCGTCCGGGCGCCAGCGCGGCATCGCGAAGCACGAGACGCCGGCGTCGTCGACCTGCGCGAGCACGAGGAACAGGTCGCACATCGGCGCCGAGGTGAACCACTTGTGGCCGGTCAGCTCGTACTCGGCGCCCGCCCCGCCGCCGTTCAGCGGCGTCGCGACGGTCGCGTTCGAGCGCACGTCCGAGCCGCCCTGCTTCTCCGTCATCCCCATCCCACACAGTGCCCCGTGCTTCTCGTCGGCGGGGATGTCGCGCGGGTCGTACCGCGTCGACGTCAGGCGCGGCTCCCACACCGCGAGCACGTCGGGCTGGGCGCGCAGCGCCGGGATCGCCGCGAACGTCATCGTGATCGGGCAGCCGTGGCCGGCCTCGACCTGCCCGCCCGTGAGGCCGAGCGCGGTCCGCACCGCGTGCGCGCCGGGGCGGTCGGTCCGCCATGGCAGGGCGTGCGCCTCGTGCGCGACGCTGTTCTCCATCAGGCGGTGCCACGAGGGGTGGAACTCGACCTGGTCGACGCGGTTGCCGAAGCGGTCGTGCGTCTTCAGTCTCGGCGGGTTCTCGTTCGCCTCGAAGCCGAGGCGGATCCCCTCGCCGCCGGCCAGCGCGCCGACGGCCGACGCCTGCTCGGCGCCCCAGCCGCGACCCTCGCGCTCGAGCGCCTCGACGAGCGGGCGGTTCGTCTCGAAGAGGTTCAGCCCCTCCAGCGGCGGGGGCTGATTCGTGACGGTGTGCGTCGCGGAGGCGGCGCGTGACGGCGCGACGGCCATGCTCGACAGTCAAGCATGCCGCGCGCCGTCGTGCGCACGTTGGCTGGCTGGCTAGCCGATCGCCGTCTTGAGGTTCTCGTCGATCGCGGCGAGGAACTCCTGCGTCGTCAGCCACTCCTGGTCGGGACCGATCAGCAGCGCGAGATCCTTCGTCATCTGGCCGCGCTCGACCGTCTCGACGCACACGCGCTCGAGCGTCTCCGCGAACCGCGTCACGTCGGGCGTGTCGTCCATGCGGCCGCGGTAGGCGAGCCCGCGCGTCCACGCGAAGATCGACGCGATCGGGTTCGTCGACGTCGGCTTGCCCTGCTGGTGCTGGCGGTAGTGACGCGTGACCGTGCCGTGCGCGGCCTCCGCCTCGACCGTTCTGCCGTCGGGCGTCATCAGGACGCTCGTCATCAGCCCGAGCGAGCCGAAGCCCTGCGCGACCGTGTCCGACTGCACGTCGCCGTCGTAGTTCTTGCACGCCCACACGTAGCCGCCCTCCCACTTGAGCGCGGACGCGACCATGTCGTCGATCAAACGGTGTTCGTACGTCAGGCCGGCGGCGTCGAAGTCACCCTTGAACTCCGTCTCGTAGACCTCCTGGAAGAGATCCTTGAAGCGCCCGTCGTAGGCCTTCATGATCGTGTTCTTCGTCGACAGGTAGACCGGGAACCCGCGGTCGAGCCCGTAGCGCATCGACGCGCGCGCGAAGTCACGGATCGAGTCGTCGAGGTTGTACATCGCCATCGCGATGCCGCTGCTGGGAAAGTCGTAGACCTCGAGCTCGATCGGCTCGCTCGCGTCCTTCGGAGTGAACGTGAGCGTGAGCGTGCCCTCGCCCGGGATCAGCGTGTCGGTCGCGCGGTACTGGTCGCCGAACGCGTGACGGCCGATCACGATCGGCTTCGTCCAGCCGGGCACGAGCCGCGGCACGTTGGAGATGACGATCGGCTCGCGGAAGATGACGCCGCCGAGGATGTTGCGGATCGTGCCGTTCGGCGACTTGTACATGCGCTTGAGGCCGAACTCCTCGACGCGCGCCTCGTCGGGCGTGATCGTCGCGCACTTCACGCCGACGCCGTACTGCTTGATGGCCTCGGCTGCCGCGACGGTGATCTGGTCGTCCGTCTCGTCGCGCTTCTCGATCCCGAGGTCGTAGTACTTCAGGTCGATCTCCAGGTAGGGAAGGATCAGCTGCTGTTTGATGAACTCCCAGATGATGCGGGTCATCTCGTCGCCGTCGAGCTCGACGACGGGGTTCTTCACCTTGATCTTGCTCATGGGTATCGGTCTCTCTGAAGGAGCTTGGGGAAGCCGGGTTGTAGCATCGCCGACCGATCTGCCGCATACAGGAGATGACCACGTGACGAACAAGACACCCGTCCGCGTAGCCGTGACCGGCGCCGCCGGCGCGATCGGCTACAGCCTGCTGTTCCGCATCGCCAGCGGCCAGCTGCTCGGCCCCGACCAGCCCGTGCAGCTGCGGCTGCTGGAGATCACCCCCGCGCTGAGAGCGGTCGAGGGCGTGATCATGGAGCTCGACGACTGCGCCTTCCCGCTGCTCGCCGGCGTCGAGGCGACCGACGACCCGAACGTCGCCTTCGACGGCGCCAACGTCGGCCTGCTCGTCGGCGCGCGCCCGCGCAGCAGAGGCATGGAGCGCGCCGACCTGCTGGAGGCCAACGGCGGCATCTTCAAGCCGCAGGGCGAGGCGATCAACGCCCACGCCGCCGACGACGTCAAGGTGCTCGTGGTCGGCAACCCGGCGAACACGAACGCGCTGATCGCCGCCAGCAACGCGCCGGACGTGCCGAAGGAGCGCTTCCACGCGATGGTGCGGCTCGACCACAACCGCGCGATCAGCCAGCTGGCCGCGAAGACCGGCGCCGCCGTCGCCGACATCAAGCGAGTCACGATCTGGGGCAACCACTCCGCGACCCAGTACCCCGACGTCTTCCACGCGACCGTGGGCGGAAAGCCGGCGGCGGACCTCGTCGACCAGGGCTGGCTGGAGAGCGACTTCATCCCGACGGTGCAGAAGCGCGGCGCGGCGATCATCGACGCGCGCGGCGCCTCGAGCGCCGCGTCGGCCGCCAACGCCGCGATCGACCACATGCGCGACTGGTGCCTCGGCACGCCGGACGGCGACTGGGTCTCGATGGCGGTGCCCTCGGACGGCTCGTACGGCATCGGCGAGGGGATCATCACCGGCTTCCCCTGCACGACGAAGAACGGCGGGTACGAGATCGTCCAGGGTCTCGACGTCAACGAATTCTCGCAGGCCCGCATCGACGCGACGGTCGCCGAGCTGCGCGAGGAGCGCGCCGCCGTCGAGCAGCTGGGACTGGTGTGACGTCGCCCGCAGCTCGTCGCTTGCGATGAGCGCAGGGCGAAAGCGACTTCCGCCGGCGAGGGCGGGCGGCTGGCCGGGCTCCTACGCCGGGTGCCAGCCCTTGCCCTCGCGGCGGACCTTGCCCTCGTCCGCCAGCTGCGGCAGCACGCGGTACAGGTAGTTCGGCTTGATGCCCATGTGGCTCGCGAGCTCCGGGATCGTGATGCCCGGCCTTGCGCGCACGAGCTCGACCGTCTGCGCCGCACGCGTGTTGTCGCCGCGTCCGCCGCGCGGACGGCCGCGGCGGACGGCGCCGCCGTTCGGGCTGGGGGCGCGACGCTGACGGGGTGATCCAGCTCCCGCGATGCCGACGTCCTCGAGCGCGGCCGATGCCGCCTCGAGGCGGTGAAACTCCTCGATCAACGGGCGCAGCTCTTGGAGCCGCTGCTCGATCTCCCGTACTTTTGCGTCAAGAAAGTCCGCCACGTGTGCCTCCGGTCCCCTGTGGTTCTCTGCTAACGATCGGCAGCCTATTGCGAGGTCGAGACGTACCGCGCGAGTGCTTGACGAAAGTATGAACGTTCAGCGCATGAATGTCGTGCTGCGAATTGCCGTTCATTCTTCGTTCGAATCCCCATTTGGCGCCCATCGGTCACGACACCCCGACCCGTCCGCATCCTATCGGAGCTTCGCGGGCTCGCAAGGCTCACGCGCGGAAAAACTTACTCAAGCCTCGAGCAGTGCCTTCAAACGCTGAAGCGAACGCTGTGCCTCTCGTTGCGAGAGGCCGCCCATCAGCACGCGTCCCGCAACTGCGCCGAGCGCGCCGCCCGGAGGTTTGAATTCGTTGGTGTAGTCGAAGATCGTTCGATTCTCACCGTCCGGCCGCAGCTCGTAGACGATCGAAGCGCGTGAATGAGCGGGACCCTGCCCCTCCCACTCGGCGCGCCGGGGCGGGTCGACTGCGGCCACCGTCCATACGACGTGCAGCGGCGCCCCGCGCAGATTCAGTGTCTGCTCGAAGGTCGAGCCGCGTCTGAGTTGGGCTGGGACCTCACTCACCCGGCGATGGATCGTCACCCAGTCGCCGAGCCGGTGCGGGTCCATCACCACCTCCCACACACGTGCGGGGGGAGCATCGATCTCGATCGCACACTGCACGCGCGTCATGCCGGGGACCCTACCCACCGCGGCAGCGCGCGACGTCACCGAGCCGCGAGCGGCTCGCTGCGCTCCCACTCGCCGAGTGCGTGCTCGATCGCCGCGTCGAGCGAGTGCAGCCGCAGCCCCAGCAGGTCTGCCGCATGGTCCTCGCGCGGCAGCAGGTCGCTCGCGAGTCCGGCCATCAACGGGCCGATCAGCTCGGGCTGCTCGCCGGCGATCGCCGCCGCCACGCGACTCGCGAGCTCGCCGGACGCGATCCGTCCCGGCATGCGCCGCAGCCGCCACAGCGGGCGGCGCAGCAGCATCAGGTCGCGGATCCGTTCGATCAGCCCGGCATAGCTGACGACGTCCGGTCCGGCGACGTCGAGCGATCGGCCCGCGACGGCGGGGGCGCTCGCGGCACGGGCCAGCGCCTCGATGACGTCGCGCTCGTCGACGGGCCGGGTGCGGTTCTCGCGCCACGACGGCAGCGTCACCAGCGGCATGCGTTCGATCAGGCGCACGAGGAAGCGGAAGGAGCGCGATCCGGCGCCGATCACGATCGAGGCGCGCAGCGCGGTCGAGTCCGGCAGCGCCTCCAACAGCACCCGCTCGACGGCGAGCCGGCTCGCGAGGTGAAGCGACGCGGGCGTCTCGCGTGGGACGAGGCCGCCGAGGTAGACGATCCGCCGCACGCCCGCCGCGCGCGCGGCGTCGGCGAAGCGTTCCGCGGCGACCCGCTCGCGCGCGCTGAAGTTCGCGGTCGGGTCGGTCGCCGGCTCCATCGAGTGGATCAGGAAGTACGCGACCTCCACACCGTCGAGCGCCGCGCCGAGGCCCGAGCCGGCGACCGCATCGCCGACGACGAGCGGGACGTCGACCGTCACGCGACCGGGGTCGCGCGCGAAGCCGCGTACCTCGTGACCGTCCCGTTGCAGGCGCGGCACCAGCCGGGCGCCGACGAAGCCGCTCACACCGGTGACGAGGATGCGCGTCATGCCCCCGTAGCATGACGACAGCCCTGCTCGGGGCCGCCGGCAGGAAAGGCCCGCAAAATGCGGGGCGTTTCTGTTTCGGGTGCCTCGAAAGCGGGGATTTGCAGGCCCTTTCCACCTACAGAGAAAGTTCCTGCGATTTGCGAAAAACGGCGTTGAGGCATCGCCTCCCGTCCGCTTTCATGGCCGCTCCCCAAGCGACGGACGAGCGGCTCAGAGGAGGGCGACGGGCAGGATGGCGAAGGGTCGTGGAAGCGCCGGAAGAGTGAGCTGCGAGCAGTGCTTCTTTCGCAAGAACCTGCTGTGCGCGCTGCCGGACGACGAACCGTGCGCCACCTTCCGGCCCGCCCATCCGGACGGGTTGCGCCCGCCGCGCCAGCTGCGCTTCCAGTTCCGCCAAGAGCGCCGCACGCAGTCCGTGTGGGCGTTCCCCACGGCGCAGGAACAAGCGTCGCTGCACGCCTGACGACTCGGCTGTCAGCGGCCTCGCCCGCGATTCGGGTTACAGTGCCCCCGCAGTGAGGATCACCGTGCTCGGCAAGTCGCCGGCCTGGCAGGACGCAGGCGGCGCGTGTAGCGGGTATCTCGTCGAGGCCGGCGGTCGCTGCCTGCTGCTCGACTGCGGCAACGGCGTCTTCGGGAAGCTGCGTGCCGCGCGTGACTTCACCGACGTGTGCGCGGTGGTGATCTCTCACCTGCACGCCGACCACTTCATGGATCTCGTGCCGTATGCGTACGCGCTCGCGTACTCACACCAGGCGCAGGCGGTGAGAGCGCGCCCGCCGCTCCATGTCCCGCCCGGCGCGCGTGAGACGTTTCGTCGCATCACCGGAGCGTGGCAGGCCGAGGAACTGATCGAGCAGTCGTTCGAGGTGCACGAGTACGACCCGGCCGACGAGCTCGCGCTCGACCCGCTGCGGGTGCGCTTCCACGAGGTGCCGCACTTCATCCGCACGCACGCGGTACAGGTGCGCGACGGCGAGGCGACCTTCACCTACGGCGCCGACTGCCGTCCGAACGACGCGATCGTCGAGTTCGCGCACGGCAGCGACCTGCTGATGCTGGAGGGCACGCTCGAGGAGCCCGACGAGGGCGGCACGCGCGGGCACCTCACCCCGGCCGAGGCCGGGGAGCACGCGCGGCGCGCGGGCGCGCGCCGGCTCGTGTTGACGCACATGTCGGCCGACCACGACGCCGCGCACGCGCGCGCGGAAGCGGAACGCGCCTTCGGCGGGCCGGTGGAGCTCGCACGCGAAGGCGCCGTCTACGAGATCTGACGCGAGCAGGCCGCGCGCGGCTCGGGGTCCGCACGCGCGAAGCGGGTAGATTGCAGCGGTGCCTCCAGAGCGGGACCTGTTCGCCAACTTCGAACGCATGCGGCGCGAGATGGACGAGCTGTTCGGCGACGTCTTCCACCGTTCGGGGATCGCCCCGCGCAGGCGTCCCGGCTTCTCGCCGGCGGTCGACGTCTCCTACGCGGACGACCCGCCGCGCGCGATCGTGACGGCGGAGCTCGCCGGCATCGACGCGGACCGGCTGGGACTGGAGATCCAGGGGCGCGAGCTCGTGCTGAGCGGCGAGCGCCGTGCGATCGAGCGCGAGGGGCGCGTCTATCAGCAGGTCGAGATCGAGCACGGTCCGTTCCGCCGGGTGGTGCAGCTCGGCGCCGACGTGCGCGCCGAGGAGGCGAGAGCCGTCTACGAGGACGGGCTGCTGCGCGTCGAGCTGCCGCTCGCGCAGCCGGAGGCGCGCCGCCACAGCGTCCAGATCGAGATCTCGCACACAGACGTCTCCGACGAGCCGGACGCAGCGCGCGAATGATCGAGGTCGGCAGACCGGGCGGCGCGCGCGAGATCGAGGTGCCGACCCAGCGCGGCCTGCCGAGCACGCTGCCGGTGCTGCCGCTGCGCGACACCGTCACGTTCCCGGAGACGCTCGTCCCGCTCGCGGTCGGCCAGGAGCGCTCGATGGCGCTCATCAACGACGCGCTCGGCGGCGACCGCCAGATCGCGATGGTCGCCAGCCGCGATCCCGAGCTCGAGGCGCCGGGTCCGGAGCAGCTCTACGACGTCGGCGTCGCGGGCGTCGTCGCGCGCATGCTGAAGGTCCCCGACGGCACGCTGCGGATCCTCGTGCAGGCGACCCAGCGCATCCGCGTCGCCGGCTTCGCGCAGACCGAGCCCTACCTGGTCGCCCAGGTCGAGGAGCTGCCGGACATATCGACGACCGAGACGCCCGAGCTGCTCGCGCTCGTGCGCAACGTGCAGGCGACCTTCACGAACATCGTCGAGCAGGTCCCGTACCTGCCCGAGGAGCTGCACGTCGCGGTCGCCAACCTCGACGACCCCGGCGCGCTCAGCCACCTGATCGCCGGCGCGCTGCGGCTCAGAACCGAGGACAAGCAGGCGCTGCTCGAGGAGCGCGACGTCGCCAAGCGGCTGCGGCGCCTGTCGGAGCTGCTCGCGAGCGAGCTCGAGGTCCTCGCGCTCGGCTCGAAGATCCAGTCGCAGGTCCAGTCCGAGCTCGACAGAACGCAGCGCGAGTACTTCCTGCGCCAGCAGCTGAGAGCGATCCAGGACGAGCTCGGCGAGGGCGACGAGATGCAGGCGGAGGCGAACGAGCTGCGCGAGCAGCTCGCCGCGCTCGAGCTGCCCGAGGCGGTCCGCAAGCAGGTCGAGCGCGAGCTGGCGCGCCTCGAACGCCTGCCGCCGGCGGCCGCCGAGCACGGCGTGATCCGCGGCTACCTCGAGTGGATCGCCTCGCTGCCGTGGAGCGCGCGCACCGACGACAACCTCAACCTGCGCCACGCGCGCAGAGTGCTCGACGAGGACCACTACGACATCGAGCAGGTGAAGGACCGCATCCTCGAGTTCCTCGCCGTGCGCAAGCTGATGGCGGAGAGAGAAGACGTCGCGGCGCGCTCCTCGATCCTCTGCCTCGTCGGGCCGCCCGGCGTCGGCAAGACCTCGCTCGGCAGATCGATCGCGCGGGCGCTGGGCCGCAGATTCGAGCGCATCAGCGTCGGCGGCGTGCGCGACGAGGCGGAGATCCGCGGCCACCGCCGCACCTACATCGGCGCGATGCCGGGCGTGATCGTGCGCGCGCTGCGCGACGCCGGCACGAAGAACCCGCTGTTCATGATCGACGAGATCGACAAGATGGGCTCGGACTTCCGCGGCGACCCGGCGAGCGCGATGCTGGAGGTGCTCGACCCCGAGCAGAACGGCACCTTCCGCGACCACTACCTCGACCTGCCGTTCGACCTGTCCGAGGCGATGTTCGTGACGACCGCGAACACGCTCGAGACGATCCCCGGCCCGCTGCGCGACCGCATGGAGACGATCCAGCTCGCCGGCTACACCGAGGCGGAGAAGCTGGAGATCGCGCGGCGCTACCTCGTCCCGCGCCAGATCGCGCGCAACGGCCTGACGTCGAGCCAGATCGCGTTCGGCGACGCCGCGCTCAAGGCGATCATCGCCGAGTACACGCGCGAGGCGGGCGTGCGCGGCCTGGAGCGCGAGCTCGGCTCGATCTGCCGCAAGGTCGCGCGCCGCGTCGCCGAGGGCAGAGCGAGACGCAAGGTCACGATCAGCGCGGCGCGGGCGCGCGAGCTGCTCGGCAAGCGCAGAGTCTTCAGCGAGACGCGCCGGCGCACGTCCGAGCCCGGCGTCGCGACCGGCCTCGCGTGGACCCCGGTCGGCGGCGACGTGCTGTTCGTCGAGGCGACGGCGATGCCCGGCTCCGGCAAGCTGACGATCACCGGCCAGCTCGGCGACGTGATGCGCGAGTCGGCGCAGGCCGCCCTCTCGTGGGTGCGCTCGCATCCGCCGGACGGCATCGCGGCCGACGACGGCTGGTTCGCCGGACACGACCTGCACGTGCACGTGCCGGCCGGGGCGATCCCGAAGGACGGTCCGAGCGCCGGCGTGACGATGGCGACCGCGCTGTGGTCGCTGTTGAGCGGTCGCCCGGTGCGCGCCGACGTGGCGATGACGGGCGAGATCACGCTCACCGGCCAGGTGCTGCCGATCGGCGGGCTGAAGGAGAAGGCGCTGGCGGCGCAGCGCAGCGGCATCCGCCACGTGATCGCGCCGGCGCGCAACGCGCAGGACGCCGAGGAGATCCCGGCGCACCTGCGCAGAGACCTCGAGCTGCACTTCGTCTCGCGCATCGAAGAGGTGCTGGAGCTGGCGCTCGCGCCTCGGCGCGCGCGCAACCGCTCGCGTTCAGCTGTGTGAGGACCGTTCAATCCGAAGCTGTCAATTCTCCTTCTCCGTATGGAGAACTTCCATCTCTGACTTGTATGAGTGGGGGGCGAGCACCGTGAAGATTTCGGTGCGATGGAGGCCGACCCGAAAACCGCCTTCGGCCAGGTCCTCCGCCGCGTCCGCCGCGAACGCGACCTCAGCCAGGACGCGCTGGCCGCCAGCGCCAGACTCGCCCGCAACCACGTGAGCGAGCTCGAGCGCGCGAGAAGAGAGCCGGGCCTGCTCACGGTCGTCGCGCTCGCCGACGCGCTCGGCATGAGCATGGCCGAGCTGGGAGCGCGCTTCGACGAGCAGCGCAGACGGCGCTGAGGGCTGCGCGTCGCGGCGCACGGCGCTGGGTATGCTCGCCGCACATCAGAGCAAGCGAGCGCAAGGGAGCCTCAATGGCGACACGCACCAAACAGGCGAGGAAGGCGGCGAGCGCGGCGGCGGCGACGACCAGCCCGTGGGTCCAGCGACTCGCAGAGGACGAGGAGCTGCGCGACAACTTCCGCGTCGCCTTCGAGGCCGCCAGGGATGCGTACGAACGCATCACCGACAGCAAGAGCCCGAAGGACGCGGTCAGCGACAAGAAGGTGCAGAAGGACCTCAAGACCGCGGCCGACGCGCTCAAGGACGCCGGCAGCGCCCTCAAGGACGGGCCGAAGAAGAAGCGCAAGGGCGGCTTCATGCGCAAGCTGCTCGTGCTCGCGATCGGCGCCGGGATCGCGCTCGCCGTCAGCGAGGACCTGCGCTCGAAGGTGCTCGACGCGCTGTTCGGCAAGGAGGAGGAGTTCGACTACGGCTCCACCGCGCCGAGCACGCCGCCCGCCGGCGGGGCCTCGTAGCGAGCGCCTGCAGTCACGAGGTCGGCCGGTGGAGACGCCGGCCGGCCGTCCGACCGACTACGATCGGACGATGGCCGTCATCACAGCCGCCAGCGAGCGTCCGCTCGAGAGCGACAAGGCGAAGCGGATCGTCGACGCGATGCGCGCGAGCGTCGCGGCACGCGGTGCCGCCGGCTCGACGTTCGATCACGTCGCGCGCGAGGCCGGCGTCTCGCGCGGCCTGCTGCACTACTACTTCGGCACGAAGGAGCGGCTGCTCGTCGAGGTGGTGCGGCGCGACGCGGAGATCCGGCTCGCCGCGCTCGGCGCGGTGCTGGCCGACGCGAGAACCGGCGACGACTTCATCGACGCGCTCGTGCGCAGCCTCGAGGAGCTGATCGAGCGGGACCCCGGCTTCGTGGTGCTGATGTACGAGCTGTTCACGCTCTCGCGCCGCAACGCGGAGATCGCGGGCGAGCTGGCCGCGCTGTGCCGGCAGTCGCGCGAGACGCTCGCCGCCTCGCTCGCCGCCAAGCACGACGAGGGCGTCGTGCGCCTGGGCGACGACGCCGAGGCGGTCTCCGGCGTGCTGCTGGCGCTGGCCGACGGACTGGCGCTGCGCTTCCTCACGGAGCCGGAGGTCGATCCGCGCCCCACGCTCAAGGCGGCGGTCGCCGCCGCGCGGGCGCTGATCGCCGACGCGCGGTAGCGCTTCGCGCGACACGCCGTATTTGAGAAGATCACCCCATGGGGGTTGGGGCACCGCGTCGTGCGCGCGTGGGCGCACGCACGGGCAGAACGCTGCGAATCGCCGCGATGTACATGGACGGCACCGCCGCCGCGTACTACCGCGCGATGCTGCCGCTGCGCGAGCTCGAGCGGCGCGGGCATCGCGTGCTGTGGCCGGCGCGCACCGACTACGACCGCTTGCTCGCGGAGCCGTCCGGCTTCGACGTCTTCGTGATGCACCACTTCTGCCGCGAGCAGGATCTCGAGCTGGTCCAACGGCTCGCGCGGCGGGGGGTCGCCGTCGTCTGGGACGAAGACGACGACATCTCGGCGACGCCGCGCCACGCGCCGGTGTACAGGAAGCACGGCGGGCGCAGAGGCATGAAGCGCGCGTTCGCGCGCAGCGTCGAGATCGCCAGGACGGCCAGTCTCATGACGACGCCGAGCGCGCACCTCGCCGGCAAGTACCGGGAACTGGGCGTCGAGCACGTCGAGGTGATCGAGAACGCCGTCGCGCAGGAGCACGTCGGCCTGGAGCGCCCCCGTCACCAGGGCGTCGTGATCGGCATCGTCGCGGCCGGCGAGCACGCCGTCGACTTCAAGAAGCTGAGGTTCGATCGCCAGCTGCAGCGGCTGCTCAAGGCGCACGAGGGCGTGCGCGTCGCGACGATCGGATGGAGCCACGACTTGCCGCGCGGCCGCCACTCCCACACCGGGTACGTACCGATAGAAGCGCTGATCGCCGCCGAGCGGCAGTTCGACATCGGCCTCGCTCCGCTGGCCGACACGCCGTTCAGCCGCTCCCGCTCGAACGTGAAGCTGAAGGAGTACGCGGCCGCGGGCGCGATGTGGCTGGCCTCGCCGGTCGGGCCGTATCGGGAGATGGGCGCGCAGCAGGGCGGCGAGCTCGTGGCCGACGGCGAGTGGTATGCCGCGCTCGAGCGCTTCGTGCTCGACTTCCGCGCCCGGGCGCAGCTGATGGAGCGAGCGCGCGCGTGGGCGCGCACGCAGACGGCCGACCTCGCCGCGACGCAGTGGGAGGCGGCGCTGACGGGAGCCGTCGCGCGCGTGCGGGCGAGCTGAGCGCGCGGACTACGCCGCGGCGAGCTTCGGCGTCGTCCACGGCGCGCGCAGGCGCCGCTCGAGCTCGTCGCCGACCTCGGCGATCGGGATGCGCACCTGCTCGAGCGTGTCGCGGTCGCGCAGCGTCACGCTGCGATCCTCGAGCGTCTGGTGGTCGACGGTCACGCCCCACGGCGTGCCGATCTCGTCCTGGCGGCGGTAGCGCTTGCCGATCGAGCCGCCCTCGTCGTACTCGGCCTGCATGCGGCGGCGCAGGTCGGCGTAGAGCTCGCGCGCGACCTCCGGCAGGCCGTCCTTCTTCACCAGCGGCATGACCGCGACCTTCACCGGCGCCAGGCGCGGGTGCAGCCGCAGCAATGTGCGCGTCTCGCCCTCGACCTGCTCCTCGTCGTAGGCGTCGACGAGGAACGCGAGCGTCGCGCGGTCGGCGCCGGCGGCCGGCTCGATCACGTGCGGCACGTAGCGCTGTCTCGTCGCCGTGTCGACGTACTCCAGCTTCTCGTTCGCGTGTCTGGCGTGGGCGGACAGGTCGAAGTCGCCGCGGTCGGCGATCCCCTCCAGCTCGCTCCAGCCGATCGGGAAGAGGTACTCGACGTCGCTCGTGCCGGACGAGTAGTGCGACAGCTCGTCCTGCTCGTGCGCGCGCATCCGCAGATGGTCGGGGCGGATCCCCAGCTCGACGTACCAGCGCTCGCGCTCTCTCAGCCAGTGCTGGAACCATCTCGGCGCCTCGTCAGGCGGGACGAAGAACTCCATCTCCATCTGCTCGAACTCGCGGGTGCGGAAGACGAAGTTGCCGGGCGTGATCTCGTTGCGGAACGACTTGCCGATCTGCGCGATCCCGAACGGCGGCTTTCTGCGCGAGAACTGCAGGACGTTCTTGAAGTTGATGAAGATGCCCTGCGCCGTCTCGGGGCGCAGGTAGACGGTCGCGCCCGACTCCTTCACCGGCCCGACGGTCGTCTCGAACATCAGGTTGAAGTCGCGCGCCTCGGTGAGGTCGCAGTCGGGTCCCTCGCCCGGGTGCTTCGACGGCTTCTGGCCGCACTGCAGCTGGTCGAGGTGGTCGGCGCGGAAGCGCTGCTTGCAGGTGCGGCAGTCGACGAGCGGGTCGGTGAAGCCGGCGAGGTGGCCGGAGGCCTCCCACACTCTCGGGTGCTGGATGATCGCGCTGTCGAGCGCGACGACGTCGTCGCGGTCCTGCAGCATCGCGCGCCACCACTCGCCCTTGACGTTCGTCTTGAGCAGCACGCCGTAGTGGCCGTAGTCGTACGTCGACCCGACCCCGCCGTAGATCTCGGAGGAGGGGAAGATGAAGCCGCGCCGCTTGCACAGCGAGACGATCTTCTCCATGGTCACGACGTCAGCCATCGCCGGCGGACTCTATCCTTCTTCGCCTGATGCCGATCTACGAGTACCGCTGCGAGCAGGGCCACACCTTCGAGGTGATCCAGCGCATGAGCGACGACGCGCTCGACACCTGCGAGGTCTGTTCGGCGCCGGCCGTGCGCGTCCTCCATGCGCCGGCGGTCCACTTCAAGGGCTCGGGCTTCTACAACACCGACTACGGGACGAAGAAGCGCGCGCGTGAGAGAAGCGCGAGCAGCGAGGGTAGAGGCAAGAGCAGTGAGGGCACGAGCGGCACTGACAAGAGCAGCAAGAGCGACGCGTCGTCCTCGTCGGACAAGGGCGGCGGCGCGAAGAAGGCCGACGCGGCCTAGCGGGGCCGCGCTCGCGCTCGTCCTCATGAGCCTGCTGCCGGCCTCGGCCGGCGCGGCCTCCGCGTCGCCGCGCTTCACCGGCGAGGTGACCGACGCGCTGCGCAACCCGACGCACCGGCTGGCCGCCAGCGCCTCGACCGGGAAGGCCGTCGCCGACCTCGTGTTCGTGGACGCCAAGCAGGCGCATACGACGGTGCGCACGTGCGTGCGCCGTCGCGACCTCTCGCCGCCGACGCGCACGTGCTTCACGCTCACGACCGGCGCCGCGGCCGTTCGGTCGGTCACGCCGCTGCGCTTCCCGCCCGGCAGATACGCCGTGCGCTGGTCGGTCGGCGGCGACGTCGTGGCGAGGTGGCGGTTCGTCGTCGTGCCGCCGGGCGGCTGACGCGACCCCGCCTCAGCCGCCGAGGAAGCGCTGCACCGCCGCCTGCTTGTCGGCGTCGGAGACGACGAGGCCGGAGCCGCCGTCGGGCAGCGTCTCGAACGCGGAGGGTCTGAGCACCTCGAGCGGGGGTGAGCCGCCCGTCGCGGCGGCGGCGAAGAAGCCGAGCAGCGTCGCGCCGCCCATGTCGGTGCGCATCGTCTTCGGCGTGTACCACGAGATCCACGGGAGTCGCACGAAGCTCGTCGGTGACAGCAGGCTGCCCTTCATCGCCGACAGGATCTGCTGCTGGCGTCTCGCGCGGGTGAGGTCGTTCTCGGCCGGGTTGCAGTCGTTCTTGCGCGTGCGCGCGAGCGCGAGCGCCTGTCTGCCGTCGAGGTGGTGTGTGCCGCTGTGCAGGTTCAGCGTCACGCCGCCGTTCGCGCGGCCGCCGTTGATCTTCGAGCAGACGCGGCCGGTCGTGACGTCGACGCCGCCGAGCGCGTCGACGAGCTTCGGGAAGTTCGTGAAGTCGACCTCGACGAGGTGGTTGATCGGGATCCCCAGGTACTGCTCGATCGTCTGGATCGACAGCGCCGCGCCGCCGAACGCGTAGGCGGCGTTGATCTTCTGGCGGCCGTGGCCGGGGATGTCGACGACCGTGTCGCGCGGGATCGACAGGCGCGATGCATGGCCGCCGCCGACGCGCCACAGCATGATCGTGTCGCTGCGGCTCGGCCCGCCGGGGTTGGCGCCCGGCTCCTTCGAGCCCTCGGGGCGCGCGTCGGAGCCGAGGATGAGGATCGTGTCGGCCGTGAACGGCATCGGCCCGGCGGATCTCAGCGCCGCCTTGGCGTCGCCGGAGACCTTGCCCCGCTCGATCTGCGCGCTGAGCAGGAACAGCACGAGCGAGAGCAGCAGCCAGGCGCCGAGCGCGAGCGCGAGCCACTTGACCGCGCGCCCGGGCGTGAGCGGCCCGCGCCGCGGCCGCGGGCGGGGCAGCAGCCGGCGGCGGGGCCGCGGCGCTCGGGGGTCGCGCGGGCCGCCGCCGTGCAGCTCGTCGAGTCCGGCTTCCTCGCCGCCGAGGCGCTCGCGCAGGCCGCGCGGCCTGGAGCGATAGAGCGTGTACGCCGGCCGCTCGCCGCGCCGCGAGACGTCGTCACGGTCGTCTGCCATGCCGGTCTATAGTGGCCGAGATGCCGCCGGAGTGCGTTATCGGGGTCGATCTCGGCGGCACGAAGCTGCTTGCGGGCGTCGTCGACGAGGACCTCAACGTCCACCACCGCGTCCATCGGGCGGTCCACGGCCTGGGCCAGCGCGAGCTGCTCGACATGGCCGTCGAGGCGGTCGAGGAGGCGCGCGCCGCGACGACGCACGAGGTGACGGCGGTCGGCTTCGGGATCCCCTGCCTGATCGACCAGCGCCGCGGGATGGCGACGATGGCCGTGAACCTGCCGCTCAGAGACGTGCCGTTCCGGGACCTGATGGTCGAGCGGTTGGGGCTGCCGGTCGAGGTCGACAACGACGGCAACGTCGCCGCGCTGGCGGAGTGGCGCGCCGGCGCCGCGCAGGGCGCGACCGACGTCGTGCTGCTGACGATCGGCACCGGCATCGGCGGCGGCCTGATCCTGAACGGCGCACCGTTCCGCGGCTCGATCGGGGCGGGCGCCGAGCTCGGCCACATCACGATCGACCTCGACGGCCCGCCGTGCCAGGGCCACTGCCCCAACAACGGCTGCCTCGAGACGCTCGCGTCCGGCACCGCGCTCGCGCGCGAGGGGAAGCGGATCGCCGGCGAGCAGCCCGACTCGGCGCTCGGCCGCGCGCTCGCCGACGGGCGCGAGGTCAGCGGCGCGCTGATCGCCGAGCTCGCGCACGACGGCGACACCGCCGCGATCGAGGCGCTGACGCTGATCGGCACGAACCTGGGCGTCGGGATCGCGAGCTACCTGAACATCTTCGATCCGAGCGTCGTCGTGATCGGCGGCGGCGTGATCGCCGCGGGCGAGCTGCTGCTCGCGCCGGCGCGCGCGGAGGCGGTGCGGCGCGCGCTGCCGACGATGTCGCAGCACGTGCGGATCGTGCCGGCGCAGTTCGGCCATGAGGCCGGGCTGGTCGGCGCGGCGGCGCTGGCGTTCGAGGGCCTGCGGGACGCGGTGCACTGATGGTGGCGAACCGCTGATGCCCGGCCGCCTGATCGTCTGCCCGACGCCGATCGGCAACCTCGAGGACGTGACGCTGCGCGTGCTCTCGGCGCTGCGCGAGGCCGACCTGATCGCCTGCGAGGACACGCGCCGCACGCGCACGCTGCTCGACCGCTACGGCGTCTCGAGCGAGCTGCTCAGCTACCACGAGCACAACGAGCGCGAGCGCGCGAACGAGCTGGTGAGACGGATGCAGGCGGGCGCGAACGTCGCGCTCGTCTCCGACGCCGGCATGCCGCTCGTGTCCGACCCGGGCTTCGTGCTCGTGCAGGCGTGCGTCGCCGCCGGGCTCGCGGTCGAGGTGCTGCCCGGGCCGAGCGCGGCGCTGGCGGCGCTGGTCGCGAGCGCGCTGCCGGCCGAGCGCTGGCGCTTCGCCGGCTTCCTGCCGCGCAAGCGAGGCGAGCTGGAGCAGGCGCTCGCCACCCCCGAGACGCTCGTCGCGTTCGAGTCGCCGCACCGCGTGGCGGCCTCGCTGGGGGTGCTGGCCGAGCTCGATCCGGCACGGCCCGTGGCCGTCTGCCGGGAGTTGACGAAGCTGCACGAGGAGGTCGTGCGCGGCACGGCCGCCGAGCTGGCCGAGCGCTACGCGGCGCAGGCGCCGAAGGGCGAGGTCGTGCTCGTGATCGGCGCCGCGGCGGTGCAGGAGGCGCCGCTCGCGCCGGCGCTCGACGCGCTGCGGCGGCTGATCGACGCGGGCGCCAAGCCGCGCCCGGCGGCGACCGTCGTGGCGGAGCTGACGGGCGTTCCCGCGAACGCGCTCTACCGCGCGCTGACGGACGCCCAGGCCGACTAGGCTTCGGCGTCCGTGTCGTACTACGTCACCACCCCGATCTACTACGTCAACGCGCAGCCCCATCTCGGGCACGCGTACACGACGATCGCGGCGGACGTGCTCGCGCGGCACATGCGCCAGCGCGGGGAGGACGTCTTCTTCCTCACCGGCACCGACGAGCACGGCGAGCCGATCGCGCTCGCGGCCGAGAGAGCGGGCAAGACGCCCGGGCAGCTGGCGGACGAGAACGCCGCCCGCTTCCAGGCGCTGATGCCGCAGCTGGAGGCGAGCAACGACTTCTTCATCCGCACGTCCGACCCGCGCCACGGCGAGCGCGTGCAGCAGGTGATGCAGCGCGTGCACGACAACGGGCACACCTACCTCGGCACGTACGAGGGCTGGTACTGCCCGCGCTGCGCGGACTTCAAGTCCGACAACGAGATCGCGGAGGGCAACACCTGCCCGATCCACCACATCCCGCTCGACCGCGAGCAGGAGGAGAACTGGTTCTTCCGCCTGTCCGCCTTCCAGGAGCCGCTGGAGCGGCTGTTCGCCGAGCGGCCCGAGTGGGTGGCTCCGCCGACGCGCCGCAACGAGGCGCGCGCGTTCGTCGAGCAGGGGCTGCGCGACGTCTCGCTCTCGCGCGGCAAGATCAGCTGGGGCGTGCCGGTGCCGTGGGATCCGAACCACGTCTTCTACGTCTGGTTCGACGCGCTGCTGAACTACTACACGGCGCTCGGCTTCGGCAGCCGCGACGGCACGGACGTGACGGACCGGTTCTGGCCGGCGGACGTGCACCTGATCGGCAAGGACATCCTCAAGTTCCACGCCGTCTACTGGCCGGCGCTGCTGATGGCCGCCGAGCTGGAGCTGCCGCAGAAGCTGTTCGTGCACGGCTACCTGCTGATGGACGGCGAGAAGATGAGCAAGTCGCTCGGCAACGTGCTCGATCCGTTCGCGGTGATGGAGCGCTTCGGCACCGACGCGCTGCGCTTCTACTGCCTGCGCGAGGTCTCGTTCGGCCAGGACGGCTCGGTCTCGACCGCCGGCTTCGAGGCGCGCTACGAGACGGAGCTGGCGAACGACTACGGCAACCTGGCTTCGCGCACGCTGGCGATGATCGCGCGCTATCGCGACGGGGTCGTGCCGCGGGTCGCGGTCGACCCGCAGCTGGCGCCCGCGTTCGAGGAGCTGCCCGCGCAGCTCGCGGAGCTGTTCGACCGCACGGAGCTCAGCCAGGCGCTCGAGCTGGTCTGGCAGCGCATCCGGCGGCTGAACCAGTACGTCGAGACCCGCGCGCCATGGGTGCAGGCGAAGGATCCCGTCCAGGCGGCGGAGCTCGACGTCACGCTCGCGTCGCTCGCCGAGGGGCTGCGCGTGGTGACCGTGCTGCTGCACCCGTTCATGCCGGCGAGCGCGCAGAAGCTGCTGGACACGCTCGGCCGGCCCGAGCACGGCTATGACGACGCGCGGCTCGGCGGCGGCTGGGGCGGCGAGGTCGCCAAGCTCGAGCCGCTGTTCCCCAAGCAGCCATGATCGACAGCCACACCCACCTCACGTCGTGCGCGCCGTCGCCGGAGGAGCTGGTGGCGGCGGCCGAGCGCGTCGGCGTGCGCCGGATGCTGACGGTCGGCACGGACTCCGACTCGTGCCGCGCCGCGCTGCAGCTCGCCGAGGACTTCCCGCAGGTGTACGTCGCGATCGGCCGCCATCCGAACCACGCGACCGGCTTCGACGACGCCGACCTGGCGGAGCTGAAGGCGCTCGCCGCGCACCCGCGCTGCCGCGCGATCGGCGAGACGGGGCTCGACTTCTACCGCCAGACCGCCTCGCGCGAGGACCAGGAGCGCGCCTTCGCCGCGCACATGCAGCTCGCGCGCGCGACCGGCAAGCCGCTCGTGATCCACACGCGCGCGGCCGACGACGACACGCTCTCGATGCTCGGCGGCCAGGCGGAGGGCCTCAGAGTGATCCTCCACTGCTTCTCGATGCCCGAGCGGCTCGACGCGTGCCTCGAGCGCGACTACTGGATCTCGTTCGCCGGCAACGTCACGTACCCGCCGAACCGCGCGCTGCGCGAGGCCGCGCGCGAGGTCCCCGCCAACCGCCTGCTGGTCGAGACGGACGCGCCGTACCTGACGCCGCAGGCGGTGCGCAAGGAGCGCAACCAGCCGGCGAACGTGACGCTCACCGCCGAGGTCGTGGCCGCCGAGCGCGGCGTCTCCTACGAGCAGCTGGAGGCGCAGGTGGAGCGCAACGCCGCCGAGCTGTTCGGATGGTGAACCCCGCCGACCCGCCCCCGCCAGGCACCGCCGAACCCACCCAGCCCACGCTGCGCCGCATGCGCGCGTTCGGGATCCGGCCGAAGCGCGACCTCGGCCAGAACTTCCTGATCGACTCGAACATCCTCGACGTGATCGCGCGCGCGGCGGAGCTGGCGCCCGAGGACGTCGTGCTGGAGATCGGCGGCGGTGTCGGCGTGCTGTCGGAGCACCTCGCCGCGCGCGTCGCGCACGTGCACGTCGTCGAGCTCGACCGCTCGCTGGAGCCGGCGCTGCGCGACGCGCTCGACCCGTTCGGCGAGCGCGCGACGCTGTGGTTGGCGGATGCGATGGCGCTCGACCTGCGCGCGCTCGATCCGGCGCCGACGAAGGTCGTCGCGAACCTGCCGTACGGCATCGCCGCCGGCGCGATCCTGCGCACGGTCGAGCAGCTGCCGTCGGTGACGCGCTGGGTCGCGATGGTGCAGAAGGAGGTCGGCGAGCGCTTCGCCGCGCGGGCCGGCACGTCCGCCTACGGGGTCCCGTCGGTGCTCGCGCAGCTGGCGTGCGACGTGCGCGTGCTGCGGCCGATCTCGCGGCAGGTGTTCCATCCCGTGCCGAACGTCGACTCGGTGCTCGTGGGGCTGGAGCGGCGGTCCGGCGCCGCGGACGTGCCGCCGCAGCTGCGCGCGTTCGTGCAGGGCGCGTTCGCGCATCGGCGCAAGGCGCTCGCGCGGTCGGTGTCGCTGGCGGGCGCCGCCGACCGCGAGGCGGTGCGGGCCGCGCTGGAGGCGCTCGACGAGCCGGTCGACGTGCGCGCCGAGCGGCTCGCGCCGGAGCGGCTGCGCGCGCTGTGGGAGCGTGTCGCGGGATGACGCTCACCGCGCTCGCGCCCGGCAAGACGAACCTCTGCCTGTTCCTCGGCCCCACGCGCGCCGACGGGCTGCACGAGCTCGTGTCGGTGATCGAGCCGCTGTCGCTCGCCGACGAGCTGACGCTGGAGCCGCTGCCCGGCGGCGCGCTCGTCGCGGCCGCGCTGGGCGCCGGCGACATGGGCTGCGCCGCGGGCGAGGACGAGGTCGTGTGCGCCGGCGTCGAGGGTCCGAACCTCGCCGGCGAGGCGCTCGCCGCATTCCGCGCCGCGAGCGGCTGGGAGGGGCCGGCGCTGCGGCTGGCGATCGCCAAGCGCGTGCCGGTCGCGGCCGGGATGGGCGGCGGCTCGGGCGACGCGGCGGCGGCGCTGCGGCTCGCGGCGCATGCGGCGGGGCTGGACGCCGGCGACCCGCTGCTCGCGCGGCTCGCGCCGCGGCTCGGCGCCGACGTGCCGTCGCAGCTCGCCCCCGGGCCGGTGCTCGTCGGCGGAGCGGGGGAGGACGTGCGACCGCTCGCCGCGCTGCCGCCGCATGGCGTGCTCGTGCTGCCCTCGCCGCACGCGCTCGCGACGCCGGAGGTGTTCCGCGAGGCCGACCGGCTGGGGCTGGGACGCTCGGCCGACGAGCTGGCGGACCGCCGCGCCGAGGTGGAGGCGGCGCTCGCGCGCGGCGGGCTGCCCGAGCTCGTCAACGACCTCGAAGCGGCCGCGCGCTCGTTGTGCCCGTCGATCGACGACGCGCTCGCCGCCGCCCGCGCGGCCGGCGCCGACCGTGCGCTCGTGTCGGGCTCGGGTCCGACCGTCGTCGGCGTGTTCGCCGGTCCCGACGGCGCGGCGCGCGCCGAGGCCGCGGCGCGGGAGCTGCGCACCCGCTTCGCCGGCGCCGTCGGGGTGCACCCCGTGGATGCCGCGTTCGCCGCGGTCCGCGGGGTGTGGCACGATGAATCGAGCGCATGAGCCACGACGCGGTCACCCAACTCGTCGCGATCTGCGCCGGCGTCGCCGGCCTCGCCGCCTTCGTCGGCCTCGTCCTGGTGCCGGTCGTCAACTCCTACCAGCGCGCCTGGGAGCGGGTCGTCGCCGGCCTGCTCTCGCTGTGGGTGCTCGGCGCGTTCGTCGGCGTCGGCATCCTCGCCGGCGCGGCCGTGATCTACCTCTGGCCGCGCTACTTCTAGCGGCGCCCCCGGCGACGGACGATCCGGAAAGGCGCCGTACAATCCGGCGATGTCCCCGCACGCGCGCGACGAGACGGCGTCGACGCCGGACCTGCGGGCGCTCGAGGCGATCACCGAGGCGGTCGCCGGCGGCGCCGGTCTGCCGGAGATCGTGCGCGCCGCGGCGCGTGCGCTCGACGCGAGCCTCGTGCTGATCGACCGCACGAGCGTCGTGCTCGCGGTCGCGGCGCGCTCGCCGGCCGAGGAGCGCGCGCTGCTGCGCGAGGCGGACGGGGTCGAGCGGGTCGAGCTGCGCGTCGCCGACGCGGTCGTCGGGCAGCTGCGGCTGCGCGGGCGGGACGGCTCGCCGGACCCCTCCATGCTGCGGCTCGTGACGACGCTCGTCGCCTCCGAGGTCGAGCGCGTGCGCGGCCCGGAGCGCGCGTCCGAGGCGGCGGCGGCCGAGTTCCTGCACGCGGTCCTCGCCCGCGAGATCCGTGACCGCGACGACCTCGTGGCGCGCGGGAAGGAGCTCGGCATCGCGCTCGACCGCGGCGGCAGCGTGGTCGTCGTGCGCGCGCACGCCCGCACGCCGACCGACGACGACTGGCGCGCGCGCCTGCTCGCGCTCGCCGAGCGCGGCGGGCGCTCGATCGCGCCGGGCGCGATCGCCGCGGCGACGCGCGAGAGCGACGGCGACGAGGTCGTCGTGCTCGCGCCGGACTCCGACGGCGAAGCCGGGCGGCGCGTCGCGGCGACGGTGCTGCGCGAGCTCGAGGCCAACCTCAGCGGCTTCGCGTTCGCGGTCGGGCGCAGCCGCGTCGCGCGCGACCCGGTCGACCTGCACCGCGCCGGCAACGAGGCGCTGCTGGCCGCGAACGTGGTGGAGGGCGACCAGGACGAGTCGCTGCTCGCCTACGACGACACCGGCACCTACCAGCTGCTGCTGCCGCACATGAGCGACCCGGGCGAGCTCAAGCGCTTCTACGACGAGACGGTCGCCAAGCTCGTCGCGTACGACGAGCAGTACGAGACGTCGGACCTGGTCGGCACGCTCGAGACGTTCCTCGAGTGCGACGGCAACGTGAACGCGACCGCGGCGCGGCTGATCACGCACCGCCACACGGTTCGCTACCGCTTCGAGCGCGTGCGCGAGATCACGGGGCTCGACGTCAACTCCACCGACGGCCGCGAGAAGCTGTCGTTCGGGTTGAAGGCGATGCGCGTGCTCGGCATCGCCGCGCCGCGCGGCCCCGCCTCCGAACGCGGCGTCGCCGCCGGCCGCGTGCGCCGCGAGGCGGCCGACCGGCAGACGCCTCCGCACCGTCCGAACGGGTGATCGCGCAGCAGCTGATCGACCGCCGCGGCCGCTGCCGGCTCGTGTTCGAGCCGATCGCCGACCTCGCGCGCGGGACGATCTGCGGCTACGAGGCGCTCGAGCGCTTTCCCGGCGCGGTCGAGCCGGAGGCGTGGCGCGTCGAGGCGCTGCGCCACGGGCTCGAACCGGACTTCGACGCGTTCGTCCTCGTCTCCGTGCTGCACGCGCGCGAGAACCGGCCGGACGGCTGCTTCCTGGCGTGCAACATGCGTCCGGCGACGCTGCTGCGGGAGGCGGTCAGACGCGTGTTCGCACAGGCGCCTGGGCTCGACGGGCTCGTGATCGAGCTCGTGCCGCGCGTCGCCAGACGCGACGAGGCGCGCCTCGTCGCGTGCGTCGAGGAGCTGCGCGCGAAGGGCGCCCGTGTCGCGGTCGACCACGTGGGCGGGGAGGACGGCGTGCTGCGGCACGCGGCGCTCGTGCGGCCGGAGCTGGCGAAGCTCGAAGGGGCGCTCGTCGCCGATCTCGACCGCGTGCCCGCCAAGCGGGCGCTGCTGTTCGAGATCGAGCGGCTCGCGGGGCGCTTCGGCACGCTGCTGATCGCGAGAGGGGTCACGCGTGCGGAGGAGCTGGAGGCGCTGATGCGGCTGCGCGTTCCGCTCGCGCAGGGGCCGTTGATCGGCGTGCGCGCCAAGACGCTCACGCCGGTGGCGTTCGCGCTCAGCCGCTACGTGCGCGAGCGCGGGGCGGCGATGCTCGAGCCCGGCTCGCTCGCGCCGCTCGTCGAGCGGACGCCGGCGCCGGCGGGCGCCGAGCCGACCGCGGCGGCCGAGCAGTTCCGCGTGACCGACGGTCTCGCGGCGGCGGCGCAGCGGGCGCTGCTGCGCCCGCCCGAGCGCCGCTTCGCACCGCTCGTCTGCCGCGACGCGAACGGCGACCACGCGGGCGTGGTCCCATTCGAACGCCTCGTCGAGGCGCTCGCCCACGCGGCGGACCGATCGCCCACCGCGTAGACGCGCCTACGGAACGTCCTCGATATGCGCCTTGACGGCGTCGAGCACGTCGTGCGGCACGTGCTCCATCCCGTGGTCGTCGCGCGCGTGGCGCACGACCAGTGCGAGCAGCCCGGCCTCGCTCTCTGCCTCGAAGCGCGCCGTGCAGTCGGGGACCACGTCGGCGCAGCGGAACCGCTTCATCCTGCCCTCCTCATCGGCGGGGGGAGCGGGAGATGGTACGGGGTCGGTATGGCTTGGTGCGTGGGTTGTGACGGGATGGTCACGGGCGGCGCCCGCGGCGCGAGGCGCTGCGACAGGTCAGAAGGGGACGGACGTCCACTTGCCTTCCACTTTGTAGACCTCGCCATCGCGCAGCATTCGGTCGAGACGATTCTCGACCCAGCTCACCGGAGCTTCGACCTTCGCCGCAACCTCGTCTGTGGTGAATCGGTCACCGCTGTCCGTGAACAGCTTCTTGATCCGTTCGTGCCACTGGGGGCGTTACGTAGTCACGGCTCATTCCGGACGGAGTCGGTCCGCGAACGAGCAGGCGCATCTCGTCGCGAAGTTCGTTGAGGGCCGACAGGTCTTCGCTGCAAGCGCATCGGAAACGGCACCGTTTCTTCTTGCCATGCGACGAGGCTACGACAATCGCTCCGGCGATGTGCCCGGCCGGCACGACACGACGAGACGACTGGGGGGCCGGGACTCGAACCCGGATAGCCGGCTCCAAAGGCCGGAGTCTTGCCATTAGACGACCCCCCAACGGGTGCGGTCGATTCTAGGGGCCGCGCCAAGGCGGCCGGGCGGCATCCGGCACGCGCGGCTACGATGCGCCGGTGACCGCGCCGGTCGTCGTCATCCTCGCCGCCGGGCAGGGAACGCGCATGCGCTCCGCGACGCCCAAGCTGCTGCATCCGCTGTGCGGCCGCCCCGTGATCGCCTGGCCGATCGCGGCCGCGCGCGCCGCGGGCGCTCGGAAGGTCGTTGTGGTGGGCGGTCCCGACGAGGCGCTCGCCCCCTTCGTGGAGGAGGCCGCCGGCGCATCCGACGACGTCGTCCTCGCCGTCCAGCAGGAGCCGCGCGGCACCGCCGACGCCGTCCAGAGCGCCGAGGATCACATCGACCGCGACGCGCCCGTGATCGTCATCTGCGGCGACGTGCCGCTGATGACCGCCGACGCGCTGCGCGCGCTCGCACAGGCCCACGCCGACCACGACGCGAGCGCGACGATGCTGACGATGCTGCTCGACGACCCGTTCGGCTACGGCCGCGTCGTGCGCGGCTCCGACGGCGCCGTCGAGCGCGTCGTCGAGACGAAGAAGCCGGGCGACGCGACGCCCGCCGAGCTGGAGATCCGCGAGGTCAACGGCGGCGTCTACGCGTTCGCCGGCGGCGACCTGCTCGACGCGCTCGCGCAGGTCAGACCCGACAACGCGCAGGGCGAGCTCTACCTGCCCGACGCGCTGCCGGTCCTGCGCGCGCAGGGCAAGGTCGTCGCCGCGCACACGGTCGACGACCCGGCGCTCGCACTCGGCATCAACGACCGCAACGACCTCGCCAAGGTGCGCGCGCTCATGCAGCGGCGCATCCATGCCGAGCACATGGCGCACGGCGTCACGATCGTCGACCCCGGCTCGACCGTGATCGACGCCGACGTCGCGATCGCGGCCGACACCACGGTCCATCCCTTCACGAGCATCCACGGCGCCAGCCACATCGGCACGGGCTGCGAGATCGGTCCGCTCACGACGCTGATCGACGTGACGCTCGGCGACGACGTCCGCATCCCGCACTCCTACGCGACCGAGTGCGAGGTGCGCGACGGCGCGACGGTCGGCCCGTTCGCCTACCTGCGCCCGCAGGCGCTGCTGCGCGAGGGCAGCAAGGCCGGCACGTTCGTCGAGATCAAGAACTCGGACATCGGCGAGGGCGCGAAGGTCCCCCACCTCTCGTACATCGGCGACGCCGAGGTCGGCGCCGGCACGAACCTCGGCGCCAGCACGATCACCGCCAACTACGACGGCTTCAGAAAGCACCGCACGACGATCGGCGAGCACGTCCACGGCGGCGTGCACACGTCGCTCGTCGCGCCGGTGACGGTCGGCGACCACGTCTGGATCGGCGCGGGCTCCGTCATCACCGACGAGGTCCCCGACGGCGCGCTCGGCATCGCGCGCGCGCGCCAGCGCAACCTCCCCGGCTACGACGAGCAGGTCAAGGAGCGCACGCGGAGATGAGCCCGGTGTCGTCGCCCCCGAGGCGTACACTCGCACCCGAGATGAGCACAGCCGAGCCCCAGGCACGTCCGAGCACCCAGCTGGACATCGGCTACGACAAGCGGCTCATGCTGTTCAGCGGGCGCGCGCACCCCGCGCTCGCGAACGACATCGCCGGCAAGCTCGGCGTCGAGCTCGGCGGCGTGACGCTCAAGACCTTCTCCAACGGCGAGGTCTACTGCCGCTACGAGGAGTCGATCCGCGGCGCCGACATCTTCATCGTGCAGCCGATCTGCGGCAACCCGCGGACCGGGCTGACCGCCAACGACGCGCTGATGGAGCTGCTGGAGATGGTCGACGCGGCCGTCGGCGGCTCCGCGCACCGCGTGATCGCGGTCTGCCCGTGGTACGGCTACTCGCGCCAGGACAAGAAGTCCGCGCCGCGCGAGCCGATCTCCGCCCGCCTCGTCGCGCGCATGCTGGAGACGGCGGGGATCGACCGCATCCTGACGATGGACCTGCACTCCGGCCAGATCCAGGGCTTCTTCCAGAAGCCGTGCGACCACATGACGGCGATGTTCATGCTCGAGAAGTACTTCGCCGACCAGGGCCTCGAGGACCTCGTCGTCGTCTCGCCGGACGCCGGCCGCGTGAAGCTGAACAAGAAGTTCGCGGCGCACATCGGGGCCGAGCTGGCGATCCTCAACAAGGAGCGCCCGGCCCAGCAGGTCGCCGAGATCGGCTACGTGATCGGCGACGTGAAGGGCAAGACCGCCGTCATCGTCGACGACATCATCGACACGGCGGGGACGCTCAAGGCAGCCGCGCAGACGGTCCGCGACGCCGGTGCCACGCGCGTGCTCGCGGCCGCCACGCACGCCGTCTTCTCCGGCAACGCGTGGGAGAACCTCGCGGCCGCGGCGTTCGACGAGATCGTGGTCACGGACACGATCCCGCTGCGCGACGGCGCGCCGGACAACATCACCGTGCTGCCGTGCGCGGAGCTGCTGACCAGCTCGATCCGCCAGATCTTCACCGACGGCTCGGTGTCCGAGGTCTTCCGCGGCGAGAACCAGCTGTTCTGATCTGTTCCCGCCGCCCGCCCCCAACGCCTCCGACGCAGCCGCCCGCCTGATGGACCTGCTCGGCCTCTCCGAGGAGGAGCTGTGCGCGACGCTCGCGGCCGACCCGCTGGAGCTGCTCTCCGGCCAGCTCTCCCATCGACCCGAGCTCGGCATCCTGCTCGACCTGCTGGCGGAGGCCGAGGAGCAGGTCGGCGCCGCCGTGCTGCGCCGCTGGGTGCGTGCGAGCGGACCGGCCGGCCGCCCGCTCGACGCGCTCCTCGCGCGCGACTTCGCCACGTTCGAGGATCAGGTCGCGCAGCTCAGAGGCCGCGGCTTCGTGCTGCGCGGCGGCTAGCGGGAACGAGGATCCACGCCAGCAGCAGCGCGAGTCCGAGGGCGCTCAGCGCCGCCCCGAGGCGCAGCCCCGGGACCCGATACCGCCACACGACCGCGTGCGTCCCGGCCGGAACCACGACCCCGCGCAGGACCATGTTCGCCTGCAAGGCGCGCGCGGCGCGTCCGTCCACCGTGACCGTCCAGCCGGGCGCCCAGGCGTCGCCGAGCACCACGAGCCCCGTCCGCGGAAGCCTCGCCCGCAGCGTGACCGCGTCGTTCCGCTCCGCGACGATCTGCGCCGAGCCCCCGGCGGTCCCGGCCCAGCGTCCGCCGATCTCGTCCGCGCGGACGATCGCGTCGGAACGAGGGTCGAAGCGCGCTTCCTGGACGAAGCCGAGCTCGTCGTCCTCGCTCGCGGCGACGCGGGCGGCGCGGGCGACGAACGCGCGCGGCGCGGCGAGGCGGTTCGCCACGACGATCGCATCCCTGCCCCTGTAGACGGTGCGCAGGTCCGCGCTGTCGAGCTCGACGTAGGGAGCCATGATCAGACGGCTCACGCCGAGCAGCCCGAGGACGCGCGGCGCGGACTCGATCAGCTGGCTCAGGCCGCTCCCTTCCGAGCTGGGGTCGGCGTGATGCCAGAGACGGACGAACCGCAGCGGCGGCTGGGGCGCGTCCGCGCCGCCCGCGTCACGCAGGCCGTAGAGGGTGCTCGTGTCCGGCGCGAGCGCGAGCAGCCCCGCTATCCGGCGACCGTCGTCGTGGCGCTGGAGATACGCGATCGCCGGCGTCGTGGGCGGTCTCACGACGTCCGCGGGGCCCATCGGCTGGGCGCCGCGCGCGAAGTGCAGCAGCTCCAACGCCACGAGCAGCGCGACGACGGGGACGATGCGCCGGGACCCGCGCGCGCGTCCGGCGAGCAGCAGCGCCGTGAGCGCGGCGACGGGCGCAAGCCACCACAGCACGCTCGAGAGCGCCAACGCGGCGGCGCTCCGCTCCGTGGTGCGCGCAAGCGCATGCGAGATCGCGGTCGACCACGTCGCGCCGTCGGGCTCGAGCCCGACGATCGCCGCGATCCCCGCCAGCACGGCGCCTGCGACGGCCAGCCATGCGCGCCCCAGCCTGCCCCGCGTGTCGGCGACCCGCTGCGCGCCGAAGCCGGCGAGGATCGCGAGCGCGAAGACGAACCACAGGTAGATGCGCGAGTTCTGCACGCGGTCGAAGCCCGGCAGGGCGATCGCTCCTTCGTAGAGGCCGGGCAGGCGCAGGGCGACCGCCAGCCCCAGCGCGCCGAGCAGCGCGAACGGCGCCTTCCGCCGCCAGGCGCCGGGGGACAGGAGCGCGACGAGCGCGAGCACGAGCGTCGCCGCGCCCGCGAAGAACGTGCGCTCGCGGTACGCGACCGTCCCGTGGTCGCCGAAGACGCCGTCGCCGGGGCGGCCCCACCAGTCCGGGAAGAGGACGGAGCGCGCGACGCCCGCCGGCATGTGCGCCCCCGGCAGCGCGCTCGCTCCATGCTCGCGCAGCAGGGACCCCCACGTCCCGGCGGCGGCTCGCTGGGCGGGCAGCAGCACGACGGCGGCGAGCAGCAGGCCGAGCGCGACGCTCGCGCCCACGATCGCGAGCCGCGTGCCGCGCTCGCGCCGGGAGGCTCCGCGCATCGCCGCGGTCCGCACGACCGCGTACAGCGCGACCGCCGCGAGCAGGTGAAGCTGAGTGCCCGGATGCCCGCCGAGCAGGGCGACCGCCAGCACGCCGGCGAGGGCCGGACCGCCGGCTCGTGCGCGTCCGCCGCGCACGAGCCGCTCGGTCAGCCACAGCGCCCACGGCAGCATCGCCGCGACCGAGACGAACACCCCGTAGGACAGCCAGAGGACGTTGAACGAGCAGAGCGCGAACGCGGTCCCGGCGACGAGCGCGGCCCAGAAGCCGAGGCGCAGCTCGCGCGCGAGCAGGTAGGTGCCGAAGCCGGCGGCCCACAGCTTCAGCGCGGCGGCGACGCCGAGGCCGTAGTTGAGCGGCAGGATCCACAGCGGCAGGCTGAACGGGCTCAGCCAGGCGATCTGGGAGTTGGCCCACAGCGGGGTGCCGGCGAACGCGTAGGGGTTCCAGGCCGGGAACGTGCCGGCGTGGATCAGCCGGCGGGCGAGCACGTCCCAGGCGTAATACGCGTAGGGGACGTCGCCGAGTTCGCGGTTGATCCAGTGCGCGGCCCCCGCCGGCCGCACGGCGTTCCATGGCGGTTCCAGGTACAGCAGCGCCGTCGGAGACAGCACGCGCCCCGCGACGAGCGCCGGCCACAGGTATGCGAGCACGAGCAACCCGAGCAGCAGCGCCGCCGATCGATGCTCGTGGGCGGCGAGGGTGCGAGCGATCGACGCAAGGCCTGACGAGCGGGCCCTCCTTCGCCTCGCCGGCGCGGCCGCCGCTCGGCTCCCCCGATGGGAGCGGCTAGCCATGGCCCTTTATACCAATAAAAGGTGTGTCAGCTGCGGCCTGGCGGCCTGCGGCCTACGCTCTGTCCGGCTCGCGCTCGCCCGGCCACACGCCGAACACGTGCTCGAACGTTCTCGCGCCCGCACGGTCGACGGCGGCGCGCGTCACCGAGAACGTCATGCCCTGGATCGCGGCGGCCGCCAGCACTCTCGGCCAGCTCGCCCGCTCGGTCTTCGCCTCCGGCGGCTCCTGGTCGTCGATCGCGCCCCACACGACGGTGAAGAGGCGGCGAGCGAGCAGGCCGCCGACGATGCCGGCGATCAGGCCGAACGGCTTGTAGAGCAGCTTCATCGCGCGAAGCCTACCCCGTGCATGCGTTTGCCAGGCGCGGGACAATCTGGTCAGGGAGATGAGCGAGCCGGATCGCATCGAGGACGACGGCGCAGCCGAGGAGCTGCTGCGCCGGGCCCTGCTCGACGCCTCCGACGCGGCCGCCGTCTCGCTCGCGGTCGACGGCCTGCCGGTGAGCGAGTCGGTCACGGTCGTCTTCCACGGGCGCCGCGACCTCGGCACGATTCAGACGTACGTCGCGCGCGGGCATCGCGGCGCCGGCGACACGATCGCCGCGCGCGAGCTGCTGCGCGTGCCCTGCGATCTCGACCTCGGCGACGCGGAGGACCGCGACGAGGCGGCTCGGCTCTACCTCGAGCAGGCGGCCGCCTTGCGCGAGGCGCTCGTCGGAGCCGACACGGTGCTCGCCGTCTGGCGCGAGCCGCTCGCGGCGCTCGCCGAAGGCGACGTGACGGTCGAGCGCTCGCTCGCGCTGCGCACGCCGCTGCCGGCGCACCGCCTGCTGCCGGTCGCGCTGGTCGCGCCGGAGCGCCAGCTGGTCGTGGCGCCCGTGTGCGGCGCGCGCACGCTCGCCGAGGGCAGGCCGCCGCTCGGCATCGCCTGCGCCCAGCAGGACCTCGCGCGCATCTATCCGCTGCCGGACGACCCCGAGCGCTGCCTCGCCGAGTTCGCCGAGCTGGCGGCCGCGCACGCGCGCGAGCTGGCGGCGCAGCTCGAGCGCCAGGAGGCGTCGGTCGAGCGCTTCCTCGAGCTGAGCGGCGACGATCCGCTGCTCTGAGCGCGCGCTCGCCCTCGCGACGGAGACCGCCTGGGGGCCCGGCTCCGCCGGCCACGTGGCCGGCTCCGCCACCCCTCCGATCCGCGATGATGCCGCCGCGATGCGGCGCCCCCTCCGGATCCTGATCGTGCTCGTCGGCCTCGTGCTGTTCCTGGCGATCAGCGCGGCGCTCGCACGCGTGCTGAACGCCAACGGCGCCGAGCAGTCCGCGATCGTGTCGTTGCTGCGCGCGCAGGCGCGCGGCGACGCGGCCGCGATGATCGCGCGGATCGACGGGTGCGCCCGGCGGCCGGCGTGCGTCGCCGACGCACATCGCACGGCGACGCGGCTGCGCTCGCCCGGCCCGCTCACGCTCGTGCGGCTCGACGCCTCGACGAGCTTCTCGCTCGGCGGCCACGACGGCGTCGCGCGCGTGGTCTGGAAGACGCCCGCACGCACCACCGTCGTGCAGTGCGTCGCGGTCCATCGCGGCGGCGGCGTGATCGGCGGGCTCTCGATCGAGCTGCGCGCGCTGAGCCGGCCGATCGGGCACGAGGCCGCGTGTCCGGCGCGGATGTCGTCAGGGTCCTGACAGCGGCAGCCGGCGGTCCGCATCGCTGGCGTCCCGGGCCTGTCGTACCCTCACGCACCGTGCGCCGCCTGCTGCTCGCCCCCCTCGTCGCGCTCGCGCTGACCGCGCCCGGATCCGCGCTTGCCGTGAGCGCTGTCCCAGGCGGCAGCTCCGCGCCGTACACGGTCGACACGCCGAGCGCGAGACCGCATGCGAGCGAGGGCCAGGACGAGCGCTTCCTGCTCGGCGGCTCGTGGCTCGTGCGGCTCGACCCGACCGACCTCGGCCTCGCCCAGCGCTTCTACGCGCAGAGCACGACCGACGGTTGGACCGCGACGACGGTGCCGAGCGCCTGGAATGCGGGCGACGACAGTCCGGCGAGCTTCCTCGGCTCCGTCGCCTGGTATCGCAAGGACTTCCGCCTGCCTTCGCGCGACAGAGCGCTCGCCTGGATCGCGCGCTTCGAGTCGGTCAACTATCGCGCGACGGTATGGCTCAACGGCCGCCAGCTCGGAACGCACGCGACCGGCTACGTGCCGTTCGAGCTGGACCTGCCGAACGTCGTGCGCCGGGGCGTCAACCGCCTCGTCGTGCGCGTCGACAACCGCCGCCCGTCGAACGATCCGACCGGCGCGCCCGGCGAGATCCCGGTTCCGCCCGGCGGCTGGTGGAACTACGGCGGGATCCTGCGCGAGGTCTCGCTGCGCGCGGTCGACCGCGTCGACATCGAGAACGTCCAGGTCCAGTCGCAGCTGCGCTCCCCGCGCGGTCCGGCGACGGTCACGCTGGGCGCGGGCGTCCGCAACCTCTCGCACGCGACGCAGCTGGTGCACCTCGTGGCCCGCTTCGACAGGGCGCCGGTCGATCTCGGCGCGCGCGCGATTCCCGCGCGCGCGAGTGTCACCTTCACCGGCCAGCTCGTCGTCAGAAAGCCGAAGCTGTGGTCGCCGGCGAAGCCGACGCTCTACGGCGTGCGGCTGGCCGCGACCGCCGCGGCCGGGAGAGGGAGAGCAACGCCCGCCGCCGGCTACAGCCTGCGCACCGGCATCCGCACGCTCGCGGTCAACAGATCGGGCCAGCTGATCCTCAACGGCAGCACCGTCGTCCACTTCCGCGGCGTCGCGCTGCACGAGGACACGCTGTCGAGCGGTCCGGTCATGAGCCACGACGACCGCCTGCGCGTGATCGCGCTGATGAAGGAGTCGCACTCCACCTTGCTGCGCGCGCACTACCCGCTCGACCCCGACTTCCAGGACCTCGCCGACCAGAACGGGATCCTGCTGTGGTCGGAGATCCCGACGACCTACCAGCTGCCCGAAGCGGACCTCGGCCGCCCGCTGTTCCGCACGACCGCGCTCGACCAGCTGAGAGCGAACATCCTCGCCAATCGCAACCACCCCTCGGTCGCGGCCTGGTCGGTCGGCAACGAGATGGCGAGCGCGGCGGGGCGCAACCAGGCCTCGTACATCAGAGCGGCCGCGGCGCTCGCGAAGCAGCTCGACCCCACGCGGCCGGTCGCGCTCGCGTTCGCCGGCCATCCCGAGACGCCGTGCCAGACGGCGTATGCGCCGATCGAGCTGCTCGGCATGAACGACTACTTCGGCTGGTACACGGGCTTCGGCGGCAACATCGCCGACCGCGACCAGCTGCCGTCGTTCCTCGACGCGCTGCGCCGCTGCTATCCGCACAAGGCGCTCGCGGTCACCGAGTACGGCGCCGAGGCAAACCGCGACGGCCCGGTCGAGGAGAAGGGGACCTACGCCTTCCAGGACGACTTCGTGCGCTTCCACCTCGGCGTGTTCGCGAGCAAGCCATGGCTCACCGGCAGCGTCTACTGGGCGCTGCAGGAGTTCCGCGTGCGGCCGTTCTGGGGCGGCGGGAACCCGTGGGGGCAGCCGCCGCTGCACCAGAAGGGGCTCGTGCGCCTCGACTGGACGAAGAAGCCGGCCTTCGCCACCTTCGCCGCCGAGCAGGCGAAGGTGCGTCAGTACGTGACGCGCCGCTAGCGCCGGCGCGCCGGCGTGCGTGCCGGCGACGGCGTCGGTGCGTGCTCGCGCCGCCGGCCCGGCGCAGGCAGCAGGTCGGCAAGGCGCGCCGGCTCGCGCAGCCGCACGCGTGCGGGTACGGCGTCGGGCAGCGGGATGCCGCCGCCGCGTGGACCGGGACGCGGCGCGGGGAGAACACGGTCGTTGCCGCCGCCCCCGTCGTCCTCCTCCTCGCCGTGCGGAAGCGGGACGATCCGTTCGTCGCGCAGCAGCGGCAGCAGCATCACGGCGGCGAAGCCGAGCCCGAGCAGATGCAGTCCGCCCAACAGTGCGACGAGCAGCGTCTCGTCTCCCATGAGACCAGCCTAGCGTCGCGCGTCGGGCTGCGCAGGGTTTGCGCTAAGCTGCGTCGCCGCTCATGGCCGACGACACGACCACACTCACCGTCGCTCCCCGCACCGTCGAGGGGTCGCGCGCGAACCGCCGCCTGCGCCGCACCGGGCTGGTTCCGGGCGTCGTCTACGGCGGCGAAGGCGATCCGATCGCCTTCCAGGTCGAGGCGCGCACGCTGCGCAACGCGCTTGCGCACGGCGGGGCCGTCATCTCGCTCACCGTCGAGGGCGAGGGCGAGACGCCGGTCGTGCTGAAGGACCAGCAGCGCCACCCGGTCACCGGCGACACGATGCACGTCGACCTGCTGCGCGTCGACCTCAGACAGAGAATCGCCGCGACCGTCGTGCTGGAGCTGACGGGCGTCGACGACGCACCCGGCGTGAAGGCCGGCGGCGTGCTCGAGCAGGTCACGCGCGAGCTGAACATCGAGGCGCTGCCGAACGAGATCCCCGACACGATCCAGCACGACGTCTCCGCCGCCGAGATCGGCGACACGATCACCCTGGAGGCCGTCGCCGCGCCGTCCGGCGTGACGCTGCTCGACGATCCCGAGACGGTCGTCGTCACGGTCACCCCGCCGCGCCTCTCGACCGAGGCCGACGAGGAGATCGAGACGGAGACCGAGGTCGTCGGCGAGGGCGGCGGCGAAGCCGAGGGCTCCGCCGAGGGCGAGTCCTCCGAAGGCGGCGAGTAGCCGCCTCCTCGCGGTGCGCCTGCCTGGAGCGGCGCGCGCCGACTGGCTGATCGTCGGGCTGGGGAATCCCGGCGCCGAGTACGCCGGCACGCGCCACAACATCGGCTTCGAGGTCGCCAACGTGCTCGCCGCGCGCTGGGGGCTTCCGCGCGCGAAGAAGAAGTACGCGGGACTGATCACCGACGGGCGGATCGGCGAGCCTGGGGGCGAGCGCCCCCACGTCGCGGTGCTGCTGCCGCAGACGTACATGAACGAGGCCGGCCGCTCGGTCGGGCCGGCGCGCGGCGCGCTGAGAGTGCCGTTGGAGCGCGTGCTGGTGCTGCACGACGAGATCGACCTGCCGTTCGGCGACATCCGCGCGCGGCTCGGCGGCGGGCTGGCGGGCCATAACGGGTTGAAGTCGTTGAAGCGCGAGCTCGGCTCCGCCGACTTCGCGCGCGTCCGGATCGGGGTGGACCGGCCGCCGACGACGGACCCCGACCGGGTCGCCGCCTACGTGCTCGGGAAGTTCCGCGAGCCCGCCCCCGACGTCCGCGCCCTCGTCGAGGACGCCGCCGACGCGGCGGAGTCGATCGTGCTCGGCGCCCGCTCGCTCGCGGCGTAGCTGGCGCTCCGCGCAGCCGCCCGCTCGGACCACTGCATGTTGACCCCCCGCTGCTCGCCCCGCGACGTACACTCAAAGCGACAGGCCGCGCAACGCATTGCGCGGCCGTTCTGCGTGCCCGCCCGATGCTCAGCACCCTTCTCGCCTACGCCTCCGACGACCCCGCCACCGCCGCCCTCGCAAGCAGCGGCGGCCGCGCCTTCGTCAGCGTCTCGCTGAAGCCCTACGTCATCGCGGCGCTCGCCAGCGAGGACCCGGCCAAGCCGCTGCTCGTCGTCGCCGGCGACGACCGCCACGCGCGCGACCTCGCGGCGGACCTCAGAACGTGGCTGGCTCCCCGCAAGGTGCGCTTCTACCCGAGCCGCGGCGTCACGTACGAGTCGCACCTCGCGCCGCCGGCGCACCTCGTCGGCCTGCGCGTCGCCGCGCTCGACGCGCTCCTCGACGACGCCGCCGACGCGCACGGCGCGCCCGTCGTCGTGGTCAGCGCCGTCGCGCTCTCGGAGAAGGTCCCCGACCCGAGACTGCGCCCGCACGGCTTCACGCTCAGAAGAGGCGACCTGCTCGACCTCGACGAGTGCGCCGCCGACCTCGTCGCGGCCGGCTACGAGCGCGTCGAACAGGTCGAGGACCGCGGCCAGTTCGCGATCCGCGGCGGCCTGCTCGACGTCTTTCCGGCAACCGAGGACCACGCGATCCGCGTCGACCTGTTCGACGTCGAGATCGAGTCGCTGCGCTGGTTCTCGACCTTCACGCAGCGCTCGCTCGGCGATGTCGACGAGGTCGAGGTCGCACCCGCCGCCGAGCTGGCGGCTGAGCACCGCGAGCTGGCGGAGGCGGCGGCGACCGCCGGCGCCTTCGGCGCCGGCGGTGCCCCCGACGAAGACGCAACGCGCGCCGATGTGGCCGAGCTGCTGCCGGTCGGCGACTTCCACGCGATGCTCGACCTCGTGCCGGACGCGGCGGTGCTGATCGCCGCCGAGGAGGAGATCGCGCCCGCGCTCGTCGACCACTGGACCGACGTCTGCACCGCCTTCCACGACGAGGACGCGCACCACCTCTACATCGCGCCCGGCGCGATCGAGACCGCGCTCGACGTGCGGGCGAAGGTGCGCCTGTCCGCGATCGACCAGCACCAGCCGTTCCAGTTCCGCGGGCAGGCCGCCGACATCGCGGCCCGCGGAGTCAAGGACGCCGAGCCGGAGCTGGAGAGACTCGTGCGCTCGGGCTATCGCACGATCGTCGCGTTCGGCGCCAAGGGAGAAGGCGAGCGCGCCGCCTACAACCTCGGCCGCCTCAAGGTCCGCTGGGTCGACGGGTCCGCACCGGCCGGCGCCGACCTCGCGTTCGCCGAGGCGCGCCTGCGGGACGGCTTCGTCGCGCCCGGCTTCAGACTCGCCGTGATCCCGGAACACCGGCTGTTCCGTCGCCGTCCGGCCCGCCAGGGACCCGCCGGCGGGCGCCGGCGCGGCGCGCTGCGGTCGTTCACCGACCTGCGTACGGGAGACATCGTCGTACACGAGGACCATGGCCTTGCGCGCTTCGCCGGCTTCGACACGAAGACCGTCGCGGGCGTCACGCGCGACTATCTGAACCTCGAGTACGCCGGCACCGACAAGGTCTTCCTGCCGGTCGACCAGTTCGCGAAGATCAGCCGCTACGTCGGCGCCGACGGCGCCCACCCGCCGCTCTCCAAGCTCGGCGGCACGCGCTGGGAGACGATCAAGTCGCGCGCGCGCAGGGCGGCGCAGGAGCTGGCCGGCGAGCTGCTCAACCTCTACGCCGAGCGCCGCCGCCGCGAGGGCCACACCTATCCGCCCGACACCGACTGGCAGCGCGAGTTCGAGGACGCGTGGCCCTACCGCGAGACGGCCGACCAGCGCGAGGCGATCGAGCAGGTCAAGGCCGACATGGAGACGGGCCGCCCGATGGACCGCCTGATCTGCGGCGACGTCGGCTACGGCAAGACGGAGGTCGCGCTGCGCGCCGCCTTCAAGGCCGCCGCCGACGGCAGACAGGTGATGGTGCTCGTGCCGACGACGATCCTCGCCCAGCAGCACTACGGCACGTTCACGGAGCGGCTGAAGGACTTCCCCTTCACGATCGAGCACGTCTCGCGCTTCCGCCCGGCGGCCGAGCAGAGAGCGGCGATCAAGGCCTTCAACGAGGGCAGAGTCGACATCCTGATCGGCACCCACCGCCTGCTCAGCCGCGACGTGCGCGCGAAGGATCTCGGCCTGCTGATCGTCGACGAGGAGCAGCGCTTCGGCGTCAAGCAGAAGGAGCTGCTGCGCCAGCTGAAGCTGAAGGTCGACGTGCTGGCGATGAGCGCGACCCCGATTCCCCGCACCTTGCAGATGTCGATCGCCGGCATCCGCGACCTGTCGGTGATCGAGACGCCGCCTGAGGGCCGCCGGCCCGTCAAGACCTACGTCGGCGAGTACGACGAGCAGCTCGTGAAGGCCGCGATCGAGCGCGAGCTGGCGCGCAGAGGACAGGCGTTCTTCCTGCACAACCGCGTCGAGACGATCGACGAGACGGCCGAGCGGCTGCGCGGGCTCGTGCCGCAGGCGCGCTTCGTCGTCGGCCACGGCCAGCTCGACGAGAGAGAGCTGGAGCAGCGGATGCTGGCGTTCCTGCGCGGCGAGGCCGACGTGCTGGTCGCCACGAGCATCATCGAGTCGGGCATCGACATCCCGCAGGCGAACACGCTGATCGTCGAGCGCGCCGACCACTTCGGGCTGGCGCAGCTCTACCAGATCCGCGGACGCGTGGGCCGCTCGCGCGAGCGCGCATACGCGTACCTGCTGTATCCCTCCGCCGCCGCGCTCACGCCCGAAGCGGCGCAGCGGCTGTCCGCGCTCTCGGACTACACCGAGCTCGGCGCCGGCTTCAAGGTCGCGATGCGCGACCTCGAGCTGCGCGGCGCCGGGAACCTGCTCGGAGACGAGCAGTCGGGCCACGTCGCCGCGCTCGGCTTCGAGCTGTACATGCAGATGCTCGACGAGGCGGTCGCGGAGCTCGCCGGTAACGGGGACGGTTCGGCGTCGGACGAGGAATGGGAGCCCGTGAGACTCGACGTCAACGTCGACGCCTACGTGCCTGCCGACTACGTCCCGTACGAGCAGGCGAAGATCGACGTGCACCGTCGCATCGCCGGCGCGCGGGAGGTCGCCGAGCTGCACGAGCTGCGGATCGAGCTGGAGGACCGCTTCGGCGAGCTGCCGCCGCCGCTGCACAACCTGTTGCTGCTCCAGCAGGCGCGCATCAAGCTCGGCGAGGCCGGTGCGCGCGCTGTCACGTTCCGCGGCGGCCGCCTGGCGGTCACGCCGATCGAGCTCGACTCGCGCCGCGCGAAGGCGATCCGCGAGCAGATCCCCGAGGCGCTCTACGAGTCCGGCAAGTCGCAGCTGTCGATGCGGGTCCCCGAGGACCCGGCGGCGCGCTTCCCGGCCGTCGTGCGCGCGGCGGATGTGTTGCTCGCGGTCACTCGCGAGGCCGCTTAAGTGCTGCAAATCAGCGGAATCCTGGCGGCATTGCAGCCCCAGTTCGCTAAAAGTTGGATAACGATTGGCGCAACTGACGCACACGCTCGTGCGGGTTCGCTAGAGTGCCCCTGCTCGTGAGGAAACCACTTCGCATCCTTCTGGCGCTGAGCGCCTTTTTTGTGGCCGCAATCGTGCTCGCCGCCTGCGGCAGCAGCGACAACAGCGTGCCGTCGAACGCGGTCGCGAGCGTCGACGGCACGGCGATCACCAGAGCCGATTACGAAAAGTGGGCGCAGATCACGGCGAAGGGTTCGGCACAGGGCAGAGCAGCCGTCATTCCCGACCCGCCCGCCTTCACGAGATGCATCGCCACGCTGCGCAGCCAGTCGAGACCGGCGAGAGGCCAGCCCGCTCCGACCGACGTCACGCTGCGTGCCCAGTGCAGACAGCAGAACGACGCGCTGGTCGCGCAGACGATGGGCACCTTGATCCAGAACCTCTGGATCGAGAAGGAGTCCGACGCGCAGGGCGTGAGCGTCAGCGACGCTGACGTGAGAAGACAGCTCGCGCAGACGAAGTCGCAGTCCTTCAGAAGCGAAGCGGCCTACCAGAGATTCCTCAAGACGTCGGGGATGACCGAAGCCGACGTGCTCGAGCGGGTCCGCGTCCAGGCGCTTGCCGCGGCGCTCACGAGAAAGATCCAGAGAAGCGCGGCGCCCGTGACCGACGCGCAGATCCAGAGCTACTACAACAGAAACAGAGCGCAGTTCGCGCTCCCCGAGCGGCGCGACGTTCAGCTCATCCTGACGAGAAGCAAGGCGCAGGCCGATGCCGCCAAGAGCGCCGTCCAGGGTGGCACGAGCTGGGCCGCGGCCGCCAAGCAGTATTCGACCGACGCGGCCTCGAAGGCGACCGGCGGCGAGCTCAAGGGCGTCAGCCAGGGTCAGCAGGACAGAGCCTTCGACCAAGCGGCGTTCGGCGCCAGAAAGGGCGTCATCGTCGGGCCGATCAAGGGCCAGTTCGGCTACTACGTGATCCGCGTGACGGCCATCACGCCGGCACAGCAGACGCCGCTCTCGCAGGCGAGATCGCAGATCAGAGCGCTCCTGCAGAGCCAGGGCACGCAGACGAAGATGAATTCCTTCATCAGAGACTTCCAGGATCGCTGGAAGAGCAAGACGAACTGCCGTACGGGCTACGTCGTGCAGCTCTGCAAGAACGCCCCGGCCGTCAGAACGACGTCGACGGCTGCGGCCACGCCGCCCGCCTCCGGCGGCAGCTCCACCACCTCGAAGTAAGCTCCCGCGCGTGAGCGCGAGCCGGCCGCAGATCCAGGAGGCGCTGCTGCGTCTCGACGAGCTCACGCGCCGCCTGCGCCGCGAGTGCCCGTGGGATCGCGAGCAGGACGAGCGCACGATCGTCCCGCACACGCTCGAGGAGGCGTACGAGCTCGCCGACGCGGCCCACCGGCGCGACGACGCCAAGCTGCTCGACGAGCTCGGCGACGTGCTGTTCCAGGTGCACTTCCTCTCGCTGCTGCTGGAGGAGCGGGGTGCCGGCGATCTCGCCGCGGTCGCCGAGCACTGCCGCCAGAAGCTGATCCGCCGCCATCCGCACGTGTTCGGCGCGGTCGAGGTCGAGGACGCCGCGCACGTGCTGCGCAACTGGGATGTGATCAAGCAGACCGAGGAAGGGCGCGAGCAGGGCGTCTTCGCCGAGGTCCCCGAGAACCTGCCGTCGCTGCTGCACGCGCGCAAGGTGCAGCGGCGCGCCGCAAGCAGCGGCTTTGACTTCCCGGGCGTCGAGGGGCCGCTGCAATCCGTGCGCGACGAGCTGGAGGAGCTCGAGGCCGCGGCGGACGCCGACGCCCGCTTCCACGAGCTCGGCGACGTGCTGTTCGCCGCCGTCAACGTCGCGCGCAAGCTGAAGGTCGATCCCGAGCTGGCGCTGCGCGCGGCGAGCGAGCGCTTCCGCGGCCGCGTCGAGGCAGGGGTCGAGCTGGCGGCGCGCGAGGGCCGCGCCTGGGAGGATCTCACCCCTGATCAGCAGCTGACCTACTACGCGCGCGGCCGCATGCTGCGCGACGCCGCATCACCCGGACCAGGAGACCCCCGCGAATGAGCCAGATCGAGCACGTCCACGCCCGCCAGATCCTCGACAGCCGGGGCAATCCCACGGTCGAGGTCGAGCTGTCCCTGCGCTCGGGCGCATGGGGCCGCGCGGCGGTGCCGTCCGGCGCCTCGACTGGCGAGTACGAGGCGACGGAGCTGCGCGACGGCGGCGACGCGTATCTGGGCAAGGGCGTCACGAAGGCGGTCGGGAACGTCAACGGCGAGATCGCCACGGCGGTTCGGGGCGCGGACGCGACCAACCAGGCCGGCATCGACCGCATCCTGATCGAGCTCGACGGCACGCCGAGCAAGTCGCGCCTCGGCGCCAACGCGATCCTCGCGGTCTCGCTCGCCGCCGCGCACGCCGCCGCGGCGGAGGAGCGCCAGCCGCTGTGGCGCTATCTGGGCGGCGACGCCGCGCACGTCCTGCCGGTGCCGATGATGAACGTGCTCAACGGCGGCGCGCACGCCGACAACAAGGTCGACTTCCAGGAGTTCATGATCGTGCCGTGGGGCGCGAGCTCGTTCTCCGAGTGCCTGCGGGTCGGGACCGAGGTCTTCCACAGCCTGAAGAAGACGCTGCACGATCGCGGGCTCGGCACGGCTGTCGGCGACGAGGGCGGCTTCGCGCCGGACCTCGACTCGAACGAGGCGGCGCTGGAGATGCTGATGGCGGGCATCGCGGCGGCCGGCTACACGCCCGGCGAGGACGTCGCGATCGCGCTCGACCCGGCGACCAGCGAGATCTACAAGGACGGCCGCTACGTGCTCGAGCACGAGGGCCGCTCGCTGTCGGCCGCGGAGCTGGCCGACTACTGGGCCGACCTCGCCGCGCGCTACCCGATCGTCTCGATCGAGGACGGCATGGACGAGGGCGACTGGGACGGCTGGGCGACGCTCACGCAGCGGCTCGGCGAGAGAGTGCAGCTCGTCGGCGACGACTTGTTCGTCACGAACCCGCAGCGGCTCAGACGCGGCATCGACCAGAGAACGGCCAACTCGATCCTCATCAAGGTCAACCAGATCGGCACGCTCACCGAGACGCTCGACGCGATGAAGATGGCGCGCGAGGCCGGCTACTCGGCGGTCATGTCGCACCGCTCCGGCGAGACGGAGGACGTCACGATCGCCGATCTCGCGGTGGCGACCGGGTGCGGGCAGATCAAGACCGGCGCGCCGTCGCGGTCGGATCGGGTGGCGAAGTACAACCAGCTGCTGCGGATCGAGCAGGCGTTGGGTTCCGACGCGGCGTTCCCGGGCAAGAGCGCGTTCCGACGCGCCGGCTGAGCTTGCTCGGGTCCTGACGCTGCTGCGGGCGGGTCCTGACCGCTCCGGGCGCGCGCACGCCGGCCTTCGGCCGGCGCACGTGCGTCCTCACGGTCACCCGCCCGATCGGCCGTCCTGCTACTCGCCTCCGTCGCGAGGAGGAATCCGTGAGCGGGTCGCGAAGTGGTGGCAATGCCGCCCGCTTCGTCTGCCGCCGCCCGCCGCGCTCCGGCGCGTCCTACGACCGCGCTTGGTGCCGCGGCTCTCCGCGTGCGCTGGGATCGCGTTGGGCGGACGGCGCTGCTCGTGCTGCTTGCGCTCGTCGCGCTGGCGTACATCGGCCCGCTGCATTCGCTGTTCTCGACGTGGCACGAGTCGAACGCGAAGCAGGCGCAGCTGCGGCAGCTTCAGCAGGAGCATGACGCGCTGCTGAGACGCGCGAGAGAGCTGCGCGACCCGCGGACCGTCCAGGCTGAGGCGCGCCGCCTCGGCATGGTCAAGCCGGGCGAGCGCTCGTACGTCGTGCGCGGACTGCCGAACGACTAGCCGCGACGCGCCGGCGGGTAGCCTGCGCGCCATGCACGTCGACACCGCCCTGCAGCTGTGGAACGACGGCCAGCGCCGCCTCGGCCGCGCCGACGCCGACGAGCGGCGCCTGCTCGAGCGCGTCGTCGATCGGATCGTCGACGAGCTGCGGCGCAGGCTCGGCGGGACGTTCACCACGCGCGAGCTGGCCGACCTCTACAGCGCGGGGATCGACTGGTGCCTCGACGTCGCGATCGCGACGGTGCCGAGCGACCCGCGCGCGTGGGACGCGCAGACGGCCGGCGACGCGGCGTTCGCGCGCTACGTGCGCGAGGCGTCCGACTGGTCGGGCGGCCGCCGTCGCGACGCCGAGGAGCTGGAGCATCAGCCCCAGCCCCTCGATCAGGACTGAGGCCTACTCGCCGTCTCCGTCCACGCGCCGGATCACGATCTGGTCTTCCTCGATCGTGATCTCGACCGGACGATGTCCGGCCCAGTGCTCGGCGTAGACGGGGTCGTCCTGCACGGCCGGGTCGAGCCAGAGCCCGTAGCCCTCGTCGCCGTGGTCGAAGGTGCCCTCGAGCGGGCCGCCGGCGCGCGCCTTGCGGCGCCGCCCGCCGCGACGACCGCGACGGCGAGCCGGCTTCTCGCCGTCCTCGTCCTCGTCGTCCTCCTCGGCCTCGGCCTCGGCCGCGGCCGCGGCCGGTCTGCGGGAGCGTCTGCGCGCGGCCTTCTTGGCGGCCTCGGCCTCCTCCTGCTCGCGCTGCTTCTGCGCGGCCTCGAGCTCGGCGGCGATCAGCGCGTCGTCCTCGGCGCGCAGATCGATCTCGTCGTCGAAGTCGACGGCGCCGTTGGGCTCCGCCTCGTCGGGCGCGAGTCTGTTCTCGCGCTTGAACGCGGCGATCTGCTGTGTCGTGACCTCGAGCTGGTGGGCGATCCAGGCGTCCGTGCGGCCCTGGCGCACCCATGTGCGAATCTGGTTCAGCTGGGGTCGAAGTGATCTACGTGCCATCGGCCGGGCAGACTAGCGAATGTGGGCCGGCGGCGATTCGCCGGGAAATGGGGAAGATGACAGAGGGTGCAGGTATTCTTCCTGTGGAGGGATCGGTGCCGCTTGCCTCACCGTCCGATCGCTCATCCGGCCACCATGGACAGCAGGGAGGCATCGGCGCAATGTTGGTCCTGACGCGCAAGTCCAATCAGAGCATCATGATCGGGGACGACATCGAGGTCTCAGTCCTCGCGATCATGGGGGAGAAGGTGCGGATCGGCATCCAAGCGCCGCGCGACGTTCCCGTGTTCCGCAGAGAGGTCTATCTGGAGATCCAGCAGGAGAGCACGAGAGCGGGCGCGCGCGAGGAGGTCGACGCCGCACTGCGGGACATCGGCTCCGAGAGCTGAGCGCCGCGCGGCGCTCAGCCCATCGCGTAGTAGAGCGTCTCGAACATCGCGACCGTCACCACGACGGCGGTCACGACGATCGAGAGCACGAGGAACGCGAAACGCCAGTTTCCGTGCTTGTGCACGCGTTCCAGCTGCCGCTGACGGGAGCGCTGCGCGGCCGTCTCCCGCAGGCGCTGGCGGCGGGCGCGATCCTGCGCTATCTCCTCGAAGAAGGCCTGCTCGAGCTGAGCGAGGCTCTGTCGCATCTTCATAGGGAAGAAAACCCTAACAGGCGCTCCACAGGCCGCGTCCCGCCGCGCGCGCGTCTCGCTGCAACCCGCTCAGCTGTGCGGCGCGCGACGTGTTGGGCGAGATCGCGAGCGTCCGCGCGGCACCGGCCTCGATCAGCCGGGCGTTGACGAACAGCCCGTCGCCGCCGCGGAAGACGTATGCCAGCAGGCGGCCGTAGCGGTCGCGCAGCTCGCGGTCGAAGCGCAGCGTCAACGGTGCTCCCGCGGCGCCGAGCAGCCGTGCGTTGAGCTCGTGCGCCTGCGGGCCGAAGCACTGCACCGGCGTGTCGGGCTTGACCGTCTCGGGCGTGTCGATGCCGATGTAGCGAACGCGCTCCTCGCGTCCGTCGACCTGCGCGACGATCGTGTCGCCGTCGATCACGCGCTCGAGCTGGGCGGGCGCACTGCCGCCGGCGCGCAGGGCGCTCGCACCGCCGTCGAGCCAGCGCGGCAGGTGCACGTCGCCGAGCACGAGCCCGGCAAGCAGCAGCAGGGCGATCCAGGGAAGGGCGCGCGGCCAGGTCACGGAGCGAGGCTACGGCGTCGCGTGCGACGCCGTAGCCGTGCTTCGTGACGACTTACGCGACTTCCTGCTGCTCGTAGACCTTGATGAAGCGCAGGTAGTTGTCGGCGATCCGCGACGCCGCCTCCTCGCGTGGAAGCGAGCCGTCGAGGAACCCTCTGAGCGCGTCCCACCAGATCGAGCGGCCGATCGCGAAGCCGACGAAGCCGTCGACCGGCGCGGCCTCGCGCAGCCAGTGATCGACCTTCGCGTCGCTGGCGCCGCGGCCGAGCAGCACGCAGACGACGTTCTCGCGGCCCTCGCCCGAGCGCGTCTGCTGAGCGAGCATCTGCGCGTCCGCCTGCGCGTCGACGCCCTCGATCTTCCAGATGTCGACCTCGATGCCGAAGTCCTGGATCGCCTCGATCGCGCGGCGCATCAGCTCCGGACGCAGCTCGGCGTCGTAGCGGTCCGTGTCCCCGCCGACCGACTCCAGCTGCGCCGGCTCCGCCGGCACCAGCAGCTCGAACAGGAACAGGCGCCCGTTGGCGTGGAGCCAGTCGGCGAGCGTCTTCAAGCGGCCGAGCTGACGCTCGTTCATCGCCGCGTCGCCCTCGGGGTTGTAGCGCACGAGCACCTTCGAGAAGTCGGGGTCGAACTGCTCGATGTGCGCGCCGAAGTCCTCGTCGTACTGGAAGTCGAACTCGTCCTGGCCGCTCTTCTCGACCGGCATCGCGAGCTTGAGGCCCTTCGCCTTCGCCTGGCCGGGCACGTCGCTGCCGAACTGCTCGTCGACGAGGACGCCGGTGGCGCCCGCCTCGGCGCCGCGCTCGACGGCCAGCTCCATGCCCTCGTAGATCAGCCGCTTCGCGTCGGCGATCGTCGCGGTCTCCTCCGGCGTCGGGTCGCCCGCGATCCCGAACATCTTCTTCTGGAACGAGCCGCGGTGATCGAACGCGAGGATGTAGAGCTTGCCGTCGTAGCCGAGAGCCATGAATGTCGTCCTTCGTCGGGTGCCAGCGCCGGCCGAGTGTACCCCTGCGCCGTCGTTTGCACCGCCTGTGGGCCGGCTACGCTGCCGGCCCGTGGACGAGAACTTCGCCGGTCCCAACTACACGATCGGCATCGAGGAGGAGCTGATGATCCTCGATGCCGAATCGCTCGAGCTCGTGAACGCCGTCGAGTCGCTGCTGGAGGGCCAGTCGCCCGAGCGCGTGAAGCCGGAGCTGATGGAGTCGGTGCTGGAGATCGCGACCTCGCCGCAGCCGAACGCCGCCGAGGCGGGCGCGGAGCTGCGCGCGCTGCGCAGACGCGTCGCCGACGCGGCCGCGCAGCGCGGGCTCACGATCGGCTCGGCCGGCACGCATCCGTTCGCGATGTGGGAGGACCAGCGCATCGTCGGGCGCGAGCGCTACCGCGACCTCGTCAGCGACCTGCGCTTCGTCGCGCGCCAGGAGCTGCTGTTCGGCCAGCACGTGCATGTCGGGCTCGACGACCGCGAGAAGGCGATCCACGTCGCCAACGGGATGCGCGTGCACCTGCCGGTGCTGCTCGCGCTGAGCGCCAACTCGCCGTTCTGGCGGGCCGACGCGACCGGGCTCGCCTCCACGCGCACGCCGATCTTCCGCGCCTTCCCGCGCGTCGGGATCCCGCCGACGTACGACGACTGGGCCGACTACGAGCAGAAGATCGAGTTCATGGTCGGCTCGCGGGTGATCGAGGACTACACGTACCTGTGGTACGACGTGCGTCCCCATCCGCAGCTCGGCACGGTCGAGATCCGCGTGATGGACGCCCAGACGCGCGTCGAGCACACGCTTGCGCTCGCCGCCCTGATCCAGGCGATGGTGAAGGAGCTGGCCGAGCACTTCGAAGCCGGCAGGGCGCTCACGCGCTATCCGCACCAGATGGTCGACGAGAACAAGTGGCTGGCGGCGCGGCACGGGCTCGACGGCGAGCTCGTCGATCTGCCCTCGCGCGAGCGCGTCGCGACGCGCGAGCTGGCGCGGCGGCTGCTCGACCGCCTGCGGCCGCACGCCGAGGAGCTCGGCTCGGCTGCTGAGCTCGCGGGCGTCGAGGACCTGCTCGAGCGCGGCAACGGAGCGGCGCGGCAACTGGTCGTCCACGAGGCCAATCACGACCTGCGGGAGGTCGTCGGGGAGATCGCCGCGGCGACCGTCGACGTCGGGTGACGAGCGCTCCGGCAGCCTCGCCGAGCGCTCTAGAATCGGTTGGGTGACCAGCGGCGGCCCTGACCTGTTCGTGATCTGCAAGCACTGCGGATCCGAGGTCAGCCCCTACATCACCGAGTGCCCGTACTGCGGCAGCCGGCTGCGCAAGCGCGCGCCGAAGCTCGATCGCGACGGACGACCTGCGGAAAAGGAGCGCCGGCGCGCGCAGCGCCGCTCCCCCTCGCCGTCGCTCGGACCGCTGCGCCGCGGCGAGATTCCCGGCATCAGGCCGGACGGCCGCCCCTACGCGACGGCTGCGCTCGTGCTCGCGAGCCTGGTGCTGCTCGTGCTCGTGAGAGCCGGTGCGGTCGGGCTCGGGGACGTCGCCGTGGTGGGGCCGCTCGACCACAACGCGTGGCAGGTCTTCACGGCCCCGTTCGCGTATGACAACAGCGGCTATGCGCTCGTGGCGCTGTTCGCGATCGCGCTGTTCGGCTGGCTCGTCGAGCGGCGCCACGGCCCGATCGTCGTGGCGCTGCTGTTCCTGGCCGGCGGCGCCGGCGGAATGGCGCTGGTAGCGGCGCTCGAGACCTTCCCGCTCGCGCTCGGCGGCAACGGCGCCGCGCTTGCGCTGCTGGTCACGTGGGCGATCCCCGACCTCCGTGACGCCCGCCGCGGCCGCGACGTCGACGGCGATCTGCTCGGCGCCGGGGTGTTCGCGGTCGTGCTCCTGCTGCTGCCGGTCGCGGTCGAGTGGGCCGATCCGCTGGCCGGCGCGACCGGGGTCGTCGCGGGCGCGGCGCTCGGCTATCCGTTGGCTCGCCTCAGCGCCGGTCGCTGATCTGCCGGCCACCTGACCCGCCTATGATCCGCGGCGTGGAGCGCGCGTACACCGATGCGGAGCTCGACGCGGCGCTGGCGGCGTTGAGCGAGGAGGGGCGGCTGCGCGAGGCGCAGGCGCTCGTGGCGCGGGCGGCGCCGCAGCTGCACCGCGTGCTCGACGAGGCGCTCGCGGCCGGCGGCTGGTTCGGCGAGACGCACGAGCAGGCGGTCGACGCCGCCGCCGACGTGGACGACCGCGCCGGCCGCCGGCAGGCGATCGGGACGCTCGTCGCGGAGGAGACGCGCCTGGGCATGCTCGTCGGCGTCGCCGTCGGCTTCGAGCTGGCGCGCACGCTGGGAACCGACACATCGACGGAAGGGGAATGAGATGCAGCTGCGCTATCTCGGCCATTCGGCCTTCGAGCTGAGCGACGGCGGGACGACCGTCCTCGTCGACCCGTTCCTGACCGGCAATCCGAGAGCGGCCGCGAGCGCGGACGAGCTCGACGCGACCACGATCCTGCTGACGCACGGCCACGGCGACCACCTCGGCGACACCGTCGCGATCGCCAAGCGCACCGGCGCGACGGTCGTCGCGATCGTCGAGCTCGCGAACGAGATCGGCGGCGAGGGCGTCGACGTGCGCGACCCGAACCTCGGCGGCACCGAGACGTTCGACTGGGGCTCGGCGAAGCTCGTGCCGGCGTGGCACACGGCCGTCAGTCCGAGCGGCACCGCGCACACGCCGGCCGGGCTGCTGATCGAGTTCGCCGGCACGACGATCTACCACGTCGGCGACAGCTGCCTCTTCTCCGACCTGCAGCTCGTCGGGCGCGGGCGCGAGCTCGACGTCGCGCTCGTCCCGATCGGCGGCCACTACACGATGGACCGCCACGACGCGGTCGAGGCGGTGCGGCTGATCGGCGCAAAGAGCGTCATCCCGATCCACTACGACACGTTCCCGCCGATCGAGACCGACGCGCAGGCCTTCAAGGCCGACGTGGAGGCGCAGACGTCGAGCTCCGTCGTGGTGCTGGCGCCGGGCGAGAGCTGGTCGCCGTGACGCACGCGATCGTCCTGATCCAGGCCGAGCGCACGGCGCTGCCCGACCTCGGCGGGCAGCTGGCCGACGTGCCGGGCGTCGCGGAGGCCTACTCGATCACCGGCGAGTGGGACTTCGCGGCGATCCTGCGGCTGCGCGAGCAGGACGATCTCGCGCATGTCATCACCGAGCAGCTCGCGCAGCTGCCCGGCATCACGAAGACGCAGACGCTGCTCGCGTTCGAGGTCTACTCCAGACACGACCTCGAGTCGCTCTTCTCCGTCGGGGAGTGACGCTCAGCCGAGCGCGCCGGCGCGCGCCAGCGCGACGCCGAACGCGTCGGCCATCGCCGCGTACGAGTGACCGGCGAGCGCGGCACGGCCGGCGCCGCCGAGCCGGGCGCGCAGCACGGAGTCGCCGAGCAGGCGCCGGATCGCCGCCGCCAGCGCCGGCGGGTCGTGCGGCGCGACGACGAGGCCGGTCTCGCCGTCGCGCACGAGGCCCCCGGCGACCGCGCCGACCGCCGTGGTCGCGACGACGGGCGTGCCCTGGTGCAGCGCCTCGTTGCAGACGAGCCCCCACGGCTCGCGGAAGCGGGGCGTGGGGATCGACGGCAGCACCAGCGCGGCGGCGGCGGCGTAGGCGGCCGGCAGGCGCTCGCGCGGCAGCGGGCCGAGCAGCGTTGTGTGCGGGGTCGCGCTGACCGCGCCGGCGAGCGGGCCGTCGCCGATCGCGACGAGCGTGGCGCCCTCGATCGTCCGCCACGCCGCGAGCAGCTCCTCGATGCCCTTCTCCTCGACGAGCCGTCCGACGTAGAGCACGAGCGGGCCGTCGGGCAGCGCTGCCTCGGCGCGCCACGCCGCAATCTCCGCGTCCGCGACAGCGCGTCCAAACAGCTCCGCCTCGACCGACTGCGGCGCGATCACGACGTCATCGTCATGGCCGCGATAGCGAGCGACGTAGCGGCGCACATGCTCGCCGTACGTCACGACCGCGTCCGCGTGCCGGTAGACGTGGCGTACGAGCGGGAACGCGAGGGCGGCCTTCGCGCCGCCGCGGGGGTGCGCCCACACCGATCCCCACAGCACGAACGGCTTGCCGCGTGCATGCATCCCGGCATAGGTCGCCGGCAGCATCGCGCCTCCGGCGACGGGTGCGATCGCGGCGTCGTAGCGCCGGCCGAGCGCAAGCGCCTCGCGCGGGCCGCCGATGCGCCGTGCCGGGAAGGGAGCCGCCGCCAGCTGGCGGTCGAGATCGCCGAACCAGGCGGGCACGTAGCTCGCCGCGTCGCCGAAGCACAGCACCTCGACGCCGTAGCGCTCAGCCAGCAGCGCGTAGAGCGGAACGCGGTACGGCGCCAGCACGTTCGTCACGAGCGCGATCGCCACGGCTGGGCAGCGTGCCAGAATCGCCGGCTGTGAGCCCGCCGGGTCTGCTGCCGCCACGCGACGCCGACGCCCACCTGCGCGTGCTGCTGCTGCACAACCGCTATCGCGCGGCCGGCGGCGAGGAGCGCGTCGTCGACGAGCTGGAGGCGCTGCTGCGCGCGCGGGGGCATGCGGTCGCGCGCCTCGAGCGCGACAGCTCCGAGGCCGGGCGCGGCAGCGCGGCGCGCGGGATGCTGCGCGGCGGGATCGCGGCCGGCGACGTCGCGAAGGCCGTGCGGCTGCATCGCGCGGACGTCGTGCACGCCCACAACCTCCACCCGCTGTTCGGCTGGCGCGCGCTGTCCGCGGCCCGGACCGCCGGGGCCCGCACGGTGCTGCACCTGCACAACTACCGGCTCGTCTGCGCGATCGGCGTCGCGTTCCGCGACGGCGAGCCCTGCTACCGCTGCCACGGGCGCGACACGCTGCCGGGCGTGCGCCATCGCTGCCGCGGGTCGGTCGCGGAGGGTGCCGCCTATGCCGCCGGAATCGCACGCCAGCAGCCGCGCCTGCTGGACCATGCCGACCGGCTCGTCGCCGTCAGCGACGCGCTGGCGAGCGGCCTGTCGAGGATGGGGATCCCGCGCGAGCGGATGACCGTGCTGCCGAACGCGGTGGGCGCGATCGCGGAGCGCTCGCAGGCGGCGGACGGGGCGTACGCGCTGGCCGCCGGCCGGCTCGTCGAGGAAAAGGGCTTCGACATCGCGATCCGCGTGGCGCGCGCGGCCGGCGTTCCGCTGCGGATCGCCGGAGTCGGCCCCCAGGAGGAGCGCTTGCGGGCGCTGGCCGCAGGCGGCGATGCGGCGTTCCTCGGCCGCCTCTCCGGCGAGGCGCTGGCCCGCGAGCGGCGCGGCGCGGCCGTCCTGCTCGCGCCCGCGCGCAGCGACGACCCGTGTCCGATGACGGTCATCGAGGCATTGGCTGACGGGCTGCCGGTGCTGGGGAGCGATCGAGGAGGGATTCCCGAGCTGGTCGGCGAGCGGGCGGCGCTGCCGATCGAGGACGAGGCCGCCTGGGTCGCGGCGCTGGGCGCCCTCTGGTCGGACCCGGCGGCTCGCGCCGCCGCCGGCGCCGCCGCGCTCGAGCGCGCCCGCACACATCATTCGCCCGCCGCCTGGTACAAGGGGCTGATGGAGGTCTACGGCGCATGAGGAGCGCGGCGACGGCGGCGCTGCTGGCCGCGCTGGCGCTCGGCGCGTGCGGCGGCGGCAACACCGGGACCGGGCCGGCTGGGGAGCCGACCGCGTCGGCGCCGGAGGCGACCCAGCCGCCGACCGACGCGACGCAGCCCGGGACGACGGCGGTGACGCCGCCGGCCACGACGACGCAGCCGCCGACGCAGACCGCGCCTGCCGATGGGAGCTCGGACGGCGGTGGAGAGGAGGCCGTCCGCGTGCCGGCCACCTTCACGGTCGCGGCCGGCGGCCGGCTGACGCCGCCCACGATCACGGTCCCGCCGTTCCTCGCGGTCGAGCTCTCGCTCGCCTCGCAGGACGGCAGACCGCACGCGCTCGTGCTTCAGACCACCCCGTCGCACACGCTGCGGGTCGCCGCCGGCGGGCGCAAGGCGGTGCGGATTGCTGGACTGAGAGCGGGCCGTTACGCGGTGATGCTCGACGGTCGCCGCGCCGGCGCGCTTGTCGCCGGCGGCGAGGTCGGGCCCTAGGCGCGTTCCGCCTGGCCGGCCAGCCAAGGCTGGGCTAGGCTGGAGCCACCGTCCCACGAGGAGAGGGGTCCGTCGTGTCCGACACCGCCGCCAGCTCGCGCACCGAGCGCGTCGACTTCCGCGCCACCAGCGATCCGGCGCTGCTGGAGAGCGCCGACCGCGGCGAGGCGAACCTGCTCACCTACCGCGAGCTGTACGCGCTGTGGGAGCGCCAGCAGTGGGCGGTGCAGGATCTCGACTTCAGCCAGGACCGCGTCGACTGGCACGAGCGGATCGACGCCGAGGAGCGCTACGCGCGCATGTACGGGCTGTCGTCGTTCTTCATCGGCGAGCAGCGCGTCACCGCGGAGCTCGGCCCGATGATGCGCGCCGCGCCGAGCGAGGACATGCGCATCTTCCTCTCCACGCAGATCGCGGACGAGGCCCGCCACGTCGCCTTCTTCGACCGCTTCTACAGCGAGGTCGGCGTGCTTCAGGCCGAGGGCCTGGACGAGCGTCTCGTCGAGACGAGCGAGCACCTCAACCCCGAGTTCGGCACGCTGTTCGACGAGCTGCTGAAGCGCCGCGTCGACCGCCTCGCCGTCGAGCCCGAGGACACCGAGACGCTCGTCGAGGCGGTGACGATCTACCACATGGTGATCGAGGGGATGCTGGCGCTCACCGGCCAGCACTTCATCATCGACTACAACGAGCGAGAGGGCACGCTGCCCGGCTTCGTCGAGGGCTTCACGAACGTCGCGCGCGACGAGCACCGCCACGTCGCGTTCGGTGCGCGCTTCCTGCGCGACATGGCGCGCGAGAACCCGCGCTACGTGACCGCGATCCAGCGCACGCTCGTCGAGGTCGCGCCGGTCGCCGAGGGCGTGCTGAAGCCGAAGTGGGCGCCCGACGACGAGGAGACCGAGCTGTTCGGCGTCACGATCGCCGAGACGCGCGCGTTCGCGCTCAAGGCGCTCGAGCGCCGTATGAAGGTGATCGGGCTCGTCGCGGCCGCCTGATCGGCAGCGCGCCGCCGGCCGCGCCGCCGGTTGCGGTCAGCCTTCGTCGGGCTCGTCCGCGACGGGCGGCGGGGGCGCCGGCGTCGTGCCGGTCACGGGAACGCCTCCCTCGACCGGCGGCACGGTGACCGGCGGCGGTGCCGGCGCGGTGTCGGCCGGCGGCGGCGTGGGCGTCGTATCGCTCGGCGGCGGCGTAGGCGCCGTCGTGGCGGGCGGCTGCGTCGTCGTGGGCGTGCCGGCCGGCGGCGGGAGCTCGACGACCAGGGTGGGCGGCGGCGCGTCGGCCGGCAGCGTCGAGGGCAGCGTGGTGACGCCGGTCTCGACGTGCGTACGGCCCGGCGCCGTGGCCGTCGGATCGGCCGCCGGCGTGGTCGTCGCGGTCTGCGGCTGCGTCGTCGTCGCGGTCGTCTGCGTCTTCGTGCGATCGGCCGGTCTGGCGTCGCCGGCCTTCGCCGGCGCGTCGAGCGCGCGCTGCACGCGTGCGGGGGCCGGCTGCACGACCGCGGCGGCCGGCGCGGGGGCGACGTGCTGCGCGACGACCTGCGGATGCGAGACCGTGTGCCGCGGCGTCGCGTTCTCCATCTCGACGGCGCCGGCGGTCACCAGCGCCGCGGCGGCGATCCCGGCGGCGGCCTTCGCGCCGAGCGCGCCGAGCCCGGCCGAGACGAGCCCGCTCGTGCTCGCCGCGCCGGCGCCGCCCGCCACCGCCCCGACGGCCGCCGTCCCGGAGGCGGCGGTGCCGGCGCCGCCGGCGCCGCCTCCGGCGACCGACGAGAGGCCGAGATGCGCCAGCAGCAGCTTCTTCGCGAGCAGCAGCGGCCCGACCGGCAGCAGCAGCGCGAGCGCCTTGCTCGTCGCGCGCAGCTCGGTGCGGAAGACCTGGCAGCGCTCGCAGGAGCGCAGGTGGCGGCGCACCGGCGGCGTCGTGCGGCGGCGCAGTCCCTCCGCGACCTCGCCGAGCTCGATGCGGACGTCCTCGCAGGACAGCTGCCGCGCCTCGGCCGCCTCCGCCAGCGATACGCGCGCGCGCACGAGCAGCGACTTGACGCTCGGGATCGTCGTCTCCATCGCCTCGGCGATCTGCTCGTAGGAGAGCGCGTCGATCTCGCGCAGCAGCAGCGCGGTGCGCTGCGTCTCCGGCAGCTCCTGCACATCCGCGATCAGCTCGCGGAACTGCTCGCGCTTGTCGACCTTGTCGGCCGTCGTCGCACCGTGCTCGGACAGGTGCACGTCCATCGAGTCGACGCCGATCGCCTGCGCGCGCCGCAGGTGGTTGAGACTGCGGTTGCGCGCGATGCGGTAGAGCCACGGGCGCGCGTTGATCGGGCGCTCGTCGGCGAGGATCGCGTTGAAGGCGGCCGCGAAGACCTCCTGCAGCACGTCCTCGGCGTCCTCGCGCGAGCCGAGCATGTGGCGGCAGAAGGCCAGCAGGCGCGCCTGGTAGCGGCTGACGAGCACCTCGAAGGCGCCGTGGTTGCCGCGCCGCACGAGCGCGATCAGGCGCTCGTCCGACTGCAGCCGCAGCAGGGGGGAGCGACCGAGGGTGCCGGCGGGGCCGGCGTGGGTGAGAGCAGAGGCCTCCACTCGTCTCTAGGACACCGTAGCAGCGCCGAAAGTTGCGTCTTTTCGGCGTATTTCCCGTTTCAACGTCCACTCACGCAGCAGCAGCGCCGCCGCCACGGGGACCGTCGCCGGCAGCACGTCGACCACGAGGAACAGCAGGTCGAAGGCGGCGGCCAGCGCGAGCACCGCCAGCGCCCAGCGCCACGGCGCTCCGCCGGCCGGCGACGCCGTCCGCTCCGCCGCGACGATCGCGCCGAAGACGCCCGCCACGAACAGGTCGCCGTAGCCGATCAGCGCGTCGCCGAACAGCGCGCGCTGCAGCTGGGGCAGGTGCGCCGGCGGAGCTGCCGCGTTCAGCAGGTCGTTCGCCGGCTGCAGCAGCTCCGTGCCGACGAGGTAGGCGTCGACGATCGCCATCGCGACGATCCCGACCTTCAGCCAGCCGCGCGGAGCGACCGTGCACAGCAGCACGCCGAGCGTGACGCACGACAGCGCCGACAGCAGGACGGCCGCGCCCTCGCCGACGAGCGCGTCACGGCGCCACCACGCGAGCGCGAACAGCGGCAGCGTCAGCAGCGCACGCAGCGGACGGCCGCCCCGCATCGTCGCGCCGAGCGCGCCGGCCGCGAGCGGCGGCACGGCGACCAGCGCCAGCCAGGCGAGCCCGTCGGCCGTCGCGCCGGCGGCGCGGATCGCGATCACGACGAGCACGATCGAGGCGAGCGGGACGAGCGCCCACCCGCGGCCGGACAAGCGCCCCGCGAGACGGGTCAGGGCCGCCGGCGCGCGCCCACGCGGCAACGCGACGATCGCGCTCTGCACGCCGATCAAGCATGCGTCAGAGATCCAGAAGCCGACGCCCATCAGTGCCCGGGGTGGGAGTCGAACCCACAAGCCCCTTGGGGGACCGCCGATTTTAAGTCGACTGCGTTTGCCGTTCCGCCACCCGGGCAAGGCTTGCGCGGCGGGAGTCTACGAGCCTTTCAGGGTTCCTTCAGAACCACGTTTGGCTCCTAGCGGTCCTCCGTCACGACGTAAACGTCCGCGTTCGAACGATGCTTGACGCGCGGGCGTAGCGTAGGAATGTGAGGTGCGACGCCCGGATTGACGCAGGAACAGGAGACCGCGCAGCCGACTGGCCGCGCGGTCACCCCCATCTGCGAGACCGCTTCGCCTCACGCGACGGCCGTCGCGCGCGCCGAAGCGGGCGTCAGGCCTTCGAGCACTGCGGTCGCGAGCCGCGCATCGCCGCGGATCTCAAGCCCGTTCGTGACCCCCTCGGGCACGAGCGCGTCGACCCATGCGCGTTCCGATCCGGCGACCTGTGCATCGGCCTCCGGCTCGGCCCGCTCCTCAAGGGTGACGGCGCCGCGCTTGACGATCAGCGTGTACTGCTTGGTCTCTCTGTCCTTCGACCGGTCGGCGACCGTGAGCTCGACCGTGCCGCGCAGCGATCGCGGCAGCGTGAGGAGCCCGGGCGCGAGCCGGAAGATGGCGCCGACGTCGACCGCCTCGTTGCGGCGAGGCTCGGTCCACGACCACTCGTAGCCCCAGCGCGCGAGTGCGCCGAGGACCGGAACGAGATCGCGGGCCCTGTCGGTCAGCTCGTAGTCGACGCGCGGCGGCACCTCGCGATAGCGCTGGCGCGTCAACAGGCCGTCGGCGACCATGCGGTTCAGACGCGAACGCAGCTGCTCCGTCGAGATGCCAGGCAGCGTGCGCTGGAGCTCGACGAAGCGGCGCGGACCACTCACGAGGTCCCGCACGATCAGCAGCGTCCACTTGTCGCCGACGAGATCCAGTGCGCGCGCGTCGGGCGACCACTGGTCGTATGGATGGCGTTTGGGCGGGGGAGCGGGTGGGATGGCGACCTCCGTTTTACGTGTGCTTTGGACCTACCTACCGTGATACAGATTAACCGACTGACGGGTAGCCGAGGGAATCATTTGACTGATCCCCCTGCCGTACAGCGCATCGGGACGCGTCCGGATCGCTCTGCCCGTCGCTCGGAGGCACGTCGTGGACCCCGGGGAGGAATAGGCAGATGGCTGAGGTGATCCAGCTCACGCAGCGCCGTCCGGGTCTTTCAGGTCGGCAGGTGCTGCCCCATGCGCCCGAGATGACGCGCACCGCGCTCTACTTCGATCTCGCGTCGCCCTACACGTATCTCGTCGCCGAGCGCGTCGAGCGTCGCGCCGGCGACGTCGCCTGGCGCCCAGCCGTGCTGCGCCAACCGCTCGCGCGCGGCGACGAGCTGATCGCCGCGGCGCAAGGGCGCGCGCAGGCGCTGCGCATGCCGCTCGTGTGGCCCGAACGCTTCCCGTGTCGCGTCCCGTCGGCGATGCGCGTCGCGACCTACGCCAACGAGGAGGGACTGTGCCCCCGCTTCGTGATCGCGGCCGGTCGGCTCGCGTTCTGCGGCGGCTTCGACCTGGAGGACCCGGACATCCTCGCCGAGGCGGCGGCGGCCGCGGGGCTCGACGTCGACGGCGCGCTGCTGGCCGCGCGCGATCCGCGCCGTGACCACCAGATCGACATGGCGGGCCGAGCCGTCGGCCACGCCGGCGGCACGACGCTGCCGGCGCTCGAGCACGAGCGGCACCTGTACTGCGGCGAGGCGCGCATCAGCGCGTGGCTGTCGCAGGCGGCGGGCGCGATCGCGCGGCCCAGCGCGTAGCGAAGTCCGCCGCCTTAGCGCATCCTCATCGCACCGGGCTGGAATCCGACCGGTCCGCTGTCACAATCCCTGGTGGATGGACCGAGCATTGCGATACCTGTATCGCCGGCTCGGCCGGCGATACCCGCTGACGGTCGTCGTCCTCCAATTCCAGCTGGCCTACTTCGTGGTGCTCGGCGGGCTCATGCTGCTGCGGCTCTACCAGCCGATGAGCAGTCGCAGCTTCGTCGTGTTGCTCGTCGTGGCGGAGCTGCTGGTGGCGCTCGACAACGTGAGCTCGACGCTGCTCGCGAGGAAGCTGCTGGCGCCGGTCGACGCATGGCTCAACGGCGCGCGCGACCGCGTCTCGACGACCGATGCCTGGCGGGCGCTGGCGTTCATGCCGACCACGTATGGGCGGCGCGTGCGCACGGTTCCGATCCTGCTCGTGATCGTGCCGTTCGGCGTGTTCGCGACCGTCGAGCTCGACCTGCCGATCTGGGCCGCCTTCGCGATCTTCGCGGGGATGCTGCTGACGCTGCTCTACGGCGCGCTGTTCCGCTTCTTCGCGATGGAGTCGCTGCTGCGGCCGGTGCTCGCCGATGTCGCGCTGCATCTCTCCGACGACTTCGAACCGGGGCGCGGCGGCGTGCCGCTGCGCCGCCGGCTGCTCGTCGGCCTGCCCGCGATCAACGTGCTGACGGGCGCGATCGTCGCCGGCATCGAGCTCAACCGCAACGGCGCGACGCTGTCCGACCTGGGGCCGGCGGTCGTCGTGGCGGTCGTCGTCGCCTTCACGATCTCGCTCGAGCTGACGATCCTGCTCTCGCGCTCGATCTTCGGACCGCTCGACGCGCTGCGCGAAGCGACCGAGCGCGTCCGGCGCGGCGACCTGCGCACGCGCGTGCCGGTCGTCTCCGCCGACGAGACCGGCCGCCTCGCCCGCTCCTTCAACGACATGGTCGCCGGCCTGCAGGAGCGCGAGCGGCTGCACGAGGCGTTCGGCGCGTACGTGGGTCCCAACGTGGCCGAGATGGTGCTGCGCGACGGCGTCGACCTCGACGGCGAGGAACTGCAGGTCTCGATCCTGTGCCTCGACATCCGCGACTTCACGCGCTTCGCCGAGCGCGCGAGCGCGCGCGAGGTCGTCGACCGCCTCAACGAGTTCTACGACCTCGTCGTGCCGCTGCTGGTGCGCCACGGCGGCTACCCCGACAAGTACGTCGGCGACGGCCTGCTCGGCGTCTTCGGCGCGCCCGAGCCGATCGTCGCGCACGCCGACCGCGCCGTCGCCGCCGCGATCGAGATCGCCGCCGCCGTGCACGAGCGCTACCGCGGCAGCTTGCGCGTCGGCATCGGCGTCAACTCGGGTCTCGTGGTCGCGGGCACGGTCGGCGGCGGCGGCCACGTCGAGTTCACCGTCATCGGCGACCCCGTCAACACGGCGGCGCGCGTCGAGCAGGTGACGCGCCAGACCGGCGACGCCGTGCTCGTGACCGACGCGACGCAGCGGCTGCTGTGTCTCGACCACGGCGGCTTCGACCCGCGGCCGGCGGCGCCCCTCAAGGGCAAGCGCGAGCGCGTGCAGCTGTGGGCGCCGCGCGCCCTGACGACGATGCTGGAGGGCGGCGCGGCACCGGAGGCGGAGACAGGCGAGCACGCCTGGCGCGGCGCCGGGTCGTAAGGCGGTCGGCCTCGGAGCGCAGACGGGGCCCGGCGTCGCTGCCGGGCCCCAGTCCACGTTCGCAGCTCCAGAAGGGCGAGCCGGGTCGGGGGTCCCCGCTCGCGGGAGCTGTGCGTCGCCGACCGGACACTAGGGAGGCGGCCAGCGTTCCCGCCGGCCTCGTCCGGTCTATGTCGGGAACCGAGGAGTTTCGTGCCATGAATGCTCCTGGGTTCACGGCCATCATCTGCCTGCTGCTTGGACAGTGCAAGACAAGCGGTCGGTCGTCATACGTCCTTCATACACCCCGTGCTCCGGGACGTCGTGGGCGGCGCTCGGCGGTCGTCCGGCGCGGCTAGTCGGCTGGCCATCTAGCATCGCCTGCATGTCCACAGACACCACGGAGCAGACGCGTCTGCACGGCGGCCGGCTGATCGCGCGGCGCCTCAAGGCCCACGGCGTGAGCAAGCTGTTCACGCTCTCGGGCGGCCACATCTTCCCGATCTACGACGGCTGCCGCGAGGAGGGCGTCGACATCGTCGACGTGCGCCACGAGCAGACGGCCGCGTTCGCCGCGGAGGGCTGGGCGAAGGTCACGCGCACGCCCGGTGTCGCGGCCGTGACGGCTGGTCCCGGCGTGACGAACGCGATCAGCGCGATCGGCTCGGCGCAGTCGAACAACTCGCCCCTGCTCGTGCTCGGCGGGCGCGCGCCGGCGCTGCGCTGGGGCCGCGGCTCGCTGCAGGAGATCGACCACGTCCCGTTCGTGCGCCCGCTCACCAAGCTCGCGGCGACGCCCGACTCGACGGCGGAGATCCCCGGGATGGTGGACGAGGCGCTGCGCGTCGCGCTGACGCCGCACTCCGGCCCGACGTTCCTCGACTTCCCGATGGACCACGTCTTCAGCGAGGCGGAGGAGCCGGCCAGCGAGGCGTCGATGCTGGAGCCGTGGCGCGGGCCGGCCGCCTCGGACGGAGATGCGATCGAGCGCGCCGGGAAGCTGCTCGGCGCGGCCGAGCGGCCGGTCGTGATGGCGGGCACGAACCTCTACTGGGGCCACGGCGAGGAGGCGCTGCGCGCTTTGGCCGAGGAGCTCGGCGTGCCGGTGTTCCTCAACGGGCTCGCGCGCGGCTGCGTGCCGGCCGACCACGAGCTGTTCTTCTCCCGCGCGCGCGGAGCCGCGTTGACCAACGCCGACGTCGCGCTCGTGATCGGCGTGCCGATGGACTTCCGCCTCGGCTTCGGCGAGTCGTTCGGGCCGGAGACGGAGATCGTCGCGATCGACGTCGCCGAGCCGCTGCGCGAGCACCCGCGCGCCGTGGCGGCCGAGCTCTACGGCGCGCTGCCGGCGACGCTCGAGGCGCTGCGCTCGGCCGCGTCGGCGGCTGGGGGCGCGGCGTCCCGGACGCGGGCGTGGATCGAGCAGCTGCGGGGCGTCGAGTCGGAGAAGCACGCGGCCGAGGCGGCGGAGCTCAACGACGAGCGCGCGCCGCTGCATCCGATGCGCGTCTATCGCGGGCTGGCGGAGGTGATCGACCGCAATGCGATCGTCGTCTGCGACGGCGGCGACTTCGTCTCCTACGCGGGGCGCGTGGTCGATTCCTACGAGCCCGGCTGCTGGCTCGATCCGGGGCCCTTCGGGTGTCTGGGATCCGGCCCCGGCTACGCGCTCGCGGCGAAGCTCGCGAGACCGGAGCGCCAGGTCGTGCTGCTGCTCGGCGACGGCGCGTTCGGCTTCTCGGGGATGGAGTTCGACACGCTCGCGCGGCACGGCGTGCACGTCGTCGGCGTGATGGGCAACAACGGCATCTGGGCGCTGGAGAAGCACCCGATGGAGTTCCTCTACGGCTACTCGGTCGCGGCCGAGCTGCGGCCGGCGACGCGCTACGACCAGGTCGTCGAGGCGCTCGGCGGGCATGGCGAGCTGGTCGAGCGGCCGGAGGATCTGCGCGGCGCTTTGGAGCGCGCGTTCGCCGCCGGCGTACCCGCGCTCGTGAACGTGCTGACCGACCCGTCGGTCGTGTATCCGCGCAAGAGCAACCTCGCCTAGCGGCCGCGGAAAATGAGGAAGCCGCCCGCATCATGCGGACGGCTTCCTCGAAGTGGCCCCATCAGGACGGGCAGGGGTACGTGCCGTGAAAGGGCCTTATCAGTGGTTCGGACGGCGGGAGGCGCCGTTGATGCGGCTTCGCCCGAACCTATGGGCCGAGCAATGGGAAACGTTCGCACGCAGCCCCAATGCCCGACATGGCCATATTCCTAGGGTGTCATGAACCGGACAATCGAACATACGTCCAGCTCATTAGTCAGGGTGATCCGGACCCGAGTGTCGTTCGAATTGGTCAGCTTGCCGGCTGTCGGCGCGCCGCAGCAGGAGTTCCAATGCGCCTGACTGGTCAGCGTGCGGCCTGATTAAGCGCAACGCCGTGCAACAGGTCGTGCTCGGAGACCTCGGCGCGTTGAAGCTCAAAGGCTCGCAGCACCTCGAGCAGGATCGCCGCGCCGGCGACGATCGTGGGCGCACGGTCGGGGTGCAGCCCGCGCACGAGGCGGCGCTCGGCGAGCGGCATCTGGGCCAGCCGCGCGAGCAGCAACTCGACCTCGGCCCGCTCCAGCACGTAGCCGTGCACGCGCCGCGGGTCGTACGGATCGAGCTCCTGGTCGATCGCGGCGAGCGAGGTCGCGGTGCCGGCGACGCCGACGGCCACGCGCGCGCCGCCGCGGATTGCCGCGGGCACGTTCGCCTCAAGCGTCGCGCGGACGTCGTCCGCGAGTCGTTGGAGCTCGTGCGGCGTAGGCGGGTCGCGGTGCAGGTGGCGCTCCGTCTGCCGCACGACGCCGGCTTGCAGCGAGACGTGGAACGACGGCTCGGCGCCGCCGGCGCGACCGACGATCAGCTCGGTCGAGCCGCCGCCGATGTCCAGCACGAGCAGCGGCGTGTCGTCCTGCGGGTCACGGTCGTGAGTCGCCCCGCGGAAGGTCAGCTGCGCCTCCTGGTCGCCGCTGATCGTGCGCGCGTCGAGGCCGAAGTCGTGCGTGACGCGCCGCGTGAAGTCGGCGCCGTTGGCGGCGTCGCGCGTGGCGCTCGTGAGCACGGCGACGCGCATGTCGGCCGGCACGTCGGCGGCGTCGAGCGCGTCGCGATAGGCGCCGAGCGTGGAGAAGACGCGTTGCATCGCATCCTCGGCGAGCCGGCCGGCGGTGTCGACGCCCTGGCCGAGACGCGTGACTTCGGAGCGGCGGTCGAGCTCGGCGATCGCACCGTCCTGCACGTCGGCGATCAACAGCCGCGTGGAGTTGGTCCCGATGTCGACGACGCCGACGCGCATGCCGCTGTGGATCCTATGGGGCGGCGGGGAGCGGGGCGGGATGCGGCAGCGGCTCGCCGGCGAGACCGGCGAGGACGTTGTCGACGGCGAGCTCGGCCATCGTCGCGCGCGTGCGCGTCGTCGCGGAGCCGATGTGCGGGAGCACGAGCACGTTGGGCGCCTGCAGGAGCGGGTGGTCGGGCGGCAGCGGCTCGGGATCGGTGACGTCGAGCGCGGCGCCGGCGATCTCGCCGGCGTGCAGCGCGTCGATCAGCGCCCGCTGGTCGACCACACGGCCGCGCGCGGTGTTGACGAGGAACGCGGTCGGCTTCATGCGCTTCAGCGCTGCGGCGTCGATCAGGTGGTGCGTCTGCGGCGTGAGCGGGACGTGCAGCGAGACGAAGTCCGACTGCGCGAGCAGCTCTGGCAGCGGTGTGCCGCCGCGGCTCGTGGTCTGGAGGATCCGCATGTCGAAGCCGGCGGCGCGCTTCGCGACCGCCTTGCCGATGCGGCCGGCGCCGACGATCCCGAGCGTGGCGCCGACCAGGTCCGCGCCGAGGTGGCCGTCGGGCCGCCACGTGCCCCAGCCGCCGTCCTTCACGGCCTGGGCGGCCTGCGGGAGGCGGCGGGCGGCGGCGAGCAGCAGCGCGAACGCGATGTCGGCGGTCGCGTCGGTGAGCACGTCGGGCGTGTTGCCGACGGGGATGCCGCGCCCGTGCGCGGCGACGAGGTCGATGTTGTCGAGGCCGACGGCGTAGTTCGCGATCGCCTTGAGCTGGGGGTTCGCGTCGAGGAAGGCCGCGTCGATGCGATCGCTGAGGGTGCAGAGCAGGGCGTCGGCCTGCTGGCTGTGCTCGGTCAGCTCGGCTGGTGTCGGCGGCTCGGCGCCGTGCCAGACGTCGAGCTCGTGCCCTGCCGCGCGCAGGCGGTCGAGCGCGTCGCCGACGAGTCTGCGGGTGACGAAGACGCGGGCCATACGGGGCATCGTATGAGGCGTCGCCGGCTTCGGGATTTGGGAGCGCTTCGCTATACTGGTCCGTCCACGCCGCGGGGTGGAGCAGTCTGGTAGCTCGTCGGGCTCATAACCCGAAGGTCGCGGGTTCGAATCCCGCCCCCGCTATGAACAAGGGCCCCGTTGGTGCGGGGCTTTTGTCGTTCTGGGGACCTGCGTCCGTGGCTGTGGGGCAACGGATGGGGCAACGTGCGCACGGAGCTGGAGGTCACGCCAGCTCGTGCGGAGTCCGTGCGCAAGCTCGAGCGTGACGCGTCACATTGCCACAGTGCGGACGCACGCACGAGTACAGCCGACGTAGAGCTGGCGGTCGGTCGCCTCGGCCGACGTGAGACCCCGCAGCAGACGTTCCTTGTGTGCGTCCTGAAGCGCCAACCCAACGTTGTCCCATTCGCGACCCTTTGCCTGGTGGATGGTCATTCCAGGCACCATGTCGCCGTCAAAGAGCAGGCGCTCGCGGAGCCATCCAAGCCGCTTCGTGTACTGCCAGTGAACTGGCGGGAACGGCGTGCTCGTCTCGGTGGAGAGCAAATCAACCATTGCCTGATAGCCGGCTTTAGGTCCAGCATCGGCGTCCTGACAGAGGGCTTCGATCACCTTCGGCCATCCGGCGTCCAATCGTGCGATCGCCTCAGGGTTGCCGATTCTGAGTGTCGACAGCGCGTCGCCGATGTACGTCGCGTCGAGGCCGAGCAGGGAGCGCGTCACATAGTCGAGCAGCAAGGTCGCGCCCGCCTCCGGGGCATTGCCTTTCGCGGAGCCAAAGGCGAGCGGCAGAACGTGTGCGTCGAGTTCCCACAGCTGTCTCCACTCGCATGCGAGAATGGCGTCAGGCTCGTCCGATGGGCCGCGCGACGGCAGCAGGACGGACTCTCCGTTGCGCAAGCGGCGAGCCAGCTCTGCTTGTTCGTCCGTGCGCCATCGGAACGAGGCCGAAAGCGGCAGCGTCGTCATCTCGGTTTCTGCCACCAGCCCGGGAACGAGGTCGGGGCGCGCACCCCGAAAGCGGTAAAGGGCTTGCCAGGGGTCGCCGATCAGTGTCACCTCGAGCCCAGCCGCACACGCCAGCTTCACCACCGCCAGGTCGAGCTCGTTGCCGTCGAATACCTCGTCGACGATCAGGGCCCGTGCCGTCATGGCGAGGTATTCGACCAGCGGGTCTCTCATGGAGGTCTGCTTAAGCGCCTCGGAGAGCACCGCTCGCACCTCCTCATGCGTGCAGATGCCTTCGGCGAGCTTGGTCGCGACAGCGGACGGATCGGGTCGAGCCGCTCGTTGTGCCTCGCGTGTCTGGTCGACGAGGACGCGGTTCCCGTCCAATCTCACTGCTGGTTGCCAGACCGAGTACGGCGCGTCGACCAGAGCCCTCCAGTTGTCGACCACCTCCAGCTCCTTATGTCCACCCGGCCACACGACGTGACCTCTGGCGAGGAGCACCTGGAGCAGGTCGTAGATCAATGTGTCCAGCGTTGCGATGCGATGCGGGCGTTGTGCGGCGGTGCGTCCGTACAGCCGCCGAACCCGCTCGCGAAGCTCAGCGGTCGCGGAGCGCGTGAAGCTCACGGCGATTACGCCGCGGGAGTCTGTGCGGCGGCCCTCGTCCCAGCGCTGGACCGCAAAGCGATGGGCAGCGACGGTTGTTTTGCCTGCGCCGGGCGCGGCCTCAAGAAAGAGCCGCGGCGCAGGGCTTGCGATCGCGCGCAGCTGCTCGGGGGTGAGCACTACTCAGGCGTGGCCATCGATTGGTCGTCCTCGGTCGCTGTCTCCTCGACCGGTACGAACGAAGGCTCGTACAGGAATTCGAGCAGGTCGGCGATGTGAAACGGGACGATCACCGAGCGTCTCTCATCGAAAGCAGCCCGAACTTGTCCGGCGAGCGCAAGCGCGAACTCGCCTTTGCGGTTCGCTCCGCGGCCGGCCGGGATCGACTCGTGTTCGTTCGTCTTCGCGCGTCCTCCCTGAAACAGCTCGCCGATGGTGACAGCGTTGATTGGCTCTGGCGCATCGAGCCCGATCTCCGCCAGCGCGGCCGTCAGCAGATCCTCGTTGCCTGGCGTCACGGATGGCTCGAGCGTGGGGCGGCTGTGGAATATCCGTACGACGGTCTCGTCGTGGTCCGCGAGCCACGCCGGAGTCCTAGGCTCCTGGTCCACCGCGACATCGCTGTCCGAGAGCACCGCAAGCCTCGTGCAAAGCTCCGATCCACTGGTGGCGAGCAGTCGGACTGGCCAGGCGCCGATGCGGCTACCGAGGGCGACGATGCTGAGCGCATCGACGAACGCCTGTCTGTCCTCATCATCACCGGCCCAGACCCAGGCGAACTCGCGCAAGAGCGCCGCGTCGGTGATCCCCTCGACAATCGTCAGACGCTCGGCGAAGAGGGCCGACGAGCGTGTCGCGTCGAGATGCAGCCGCGTCTTTTGCAAGACCTCGTCCCTCTCCTTCATGGGGATCTGCGTAATCGCGCGCGCGACGTTCCTGCCGCCGGTGTCGTGTCGCAGGACCACAATGTCGGTCGGGTCGCAGGAGGTGACGACGTCTGGTGCGTGCGAGGACAGAATCACCTGCAGCTCGGGGCGGCTGAGCGTGATCCGTCGCAGGTATCGCACGAGCGAATGCTGGAGCTGCGGGTGGAGGTGTGCCTCCGGCTCCTCGATCACGACCGTCGCATGAAACGGCGTCGCTGGGAAGAACGAGTCCTCCTCCGCCTCGGCGTTGGCGGCTGTGGACTCGAGCTTGGTACGCGCCTCGTCGGCAGCGGCATCCTCATCAGCAACCTCGCCTCGCTCTTCGTCGTTCTCCCGCGGCAGGGGGTCTGCGGTCGGATCGGGGATCGCGGCGAGTGTCACCGCGATGTGAAGCAGGTTCACGTACCCGAGGCCGGACAGCTCCAACGGCCGCGCGTTCGTACGCCCCTCGATAACAGCAAGCATCAGCTCGAACACACGCGCGAGGTACTGGTCGTCGACGACCTGTCCACGCACGTAGGGCCACTGACGGCGCACGCCTGCCGACAGCGGGCCCAGGTGCGTGGCGATCCGCTGCTGGACCGCCGCCACGAGGCCGTGCTCCGCGAGTGCCTCCAACAGCCCAGATGCACGCCCCCGCAGATCCCTGAGATTGCGGGTTCCGTCCACGCGCTGCTGCTGCGCCCGCAGCAACTCGACGAGCACACGCGCTTCGCGGCGAGCGAGCTCGTCGAGCGGGTTGCGCGAAGCGGGCAGGTACACGAATCGCACCTGGTCGACCAGCTCATGGTGGGAGGGCTTCCCGGCCTTGATTGAGCCGAGGCTGCGAGACAGGTCGCGCTCCCATTCGCCTGCCAGTCCGCCCACTGACCGGTGGCCGGATTGCGCCTGCAACAGCGTGCCGAGAGGTCCCTCCGGCAGTCCTTCCTTTTCGAACGAGTACGTTGCGTGGACCGACCGGGGACGGGCCCCGAGGGCTGCGGCGCTCAACCATGACGGCCGTGGGAAGACGGAAGTGTGCGCGAGCTGTGCGGCGTCGCATGCCGTCGTCTTGCCGGCTCCGTTTGCTCCGATCAGCACGCTGAAGCGCCCTGGGAACGAAACCTCCAGCGGATCGTCCCCGTTGGCTCCGCGGAAACCGCGAACTCTCAGTCTGCTCAGATACACGCTCACCTGCCGCAGGTCGCTTGCGAGGAGGCAACCCTAGTTCGCCGGCGGCACGATCTGCTGCGTACAGGAGTAATGACCCCGACTACGTGCCCTGGAGCGGGATGTCGGTGGACGCGGGTGCCGTTCGCGTCGCCGCTACGGGCGTCGCTCGAGAATGTCGTAGACCCCGCGCGGCGACATGCCGCTGAGTCTGACGATCTCCGTGACGCCGATGCCAGCTCTGCGCGCGAGCGGGATCAGTTCGGCGAGTTCTGCCGACGCGTCGCGCTTGGCCTCCATCGCTCTGGTGCGGCGTCTGCCTGCGCGTGCGATGCCTGCGGCGATCTCCTCGCGGTCCATCGTCGGAACGCTAGTGATCCGTCCGGAGTGTGTGCAGTACTTTATGCAGTACTGCATAGTCATCGGTTCGTGTGGCGCGTGCGCCGCACAGAGGAATCGGCCCGGCGGGCGCGGTAACGCCCACCGGGCCATGGACACGGAAGAGAGGCCTTCCATGCCCGTGCCGGACCTTACCCTTGGCCGTCGGATCTCGCGTGAGCACATCGCGCTCGGCCGCGCCGTCCGCGAGCTTCGCGCCCGCCGTGGTCTCTCGCAGGAGCAGCTCGGCTTTCGCTGCGATCTGCACCGCAACTACGTCGGCGCTATTGAGCGCGGCGAGATCAATCCCACCTTTCGGGTGCTGCTGAAGCTCGAACGCGGCCTGCAGCCCCTCTCAGAGATTACGGAGTGCTATGAGCGACACGAGCACGAGCAACTCGTAGCCGGCTGATCTGTCGGCTCACGGCCGTACGGTCCGAGGCATGTTGCAGGAGAGCGCGAGGGACCTCCACGAGCTGCTCGAGCAGGCCGCGAGCCTGGTCGGACGGCTCGGCGAGCAGCCGGCGACGCTGCCGGTCGACGAGCGCCCGAGCTTCCTCCTCGCCCAGGGCGATAACGACCCACAGCCAATCGTCGAGCGGATCGCCGCGGCCGAGCGGCTGACATTCGTCGTCGGCGCGGGCGCGTCGATGGAGGCGGGCCTGCCCTCGTGGGCGAGCCTGGTGCGCGAGGTCCTGGCAGCCGTAGCCCCGGCCGACCTGGCCGATGGCGATCGGGCGGCGTGGCTGGGCGCCGTCGAGGAGTCTGGTCTGCTCGGGATGGCGGCGACTGCTCGGGCGCTCGTCAGATCAGATGCAGAGTTCGTGAAGGTCGTCGACCGTCACGTCTACCGAGGCAAGGGGGCCGAGCACTTCGAACCCGGTCCGTTGGCACGCGAGATCGCGCTCTGGAAGCAGAGCTATCCCGCGATCGAGATCGCGACCTTCAACTACGACCAACTGCTGGAGCGCGCGCTCGAGGACCTCGGCATCGCGGCTCAGGCGGTGAAAGACGGCGACCCGCAGCCGGACAATGTCGCGGTCGTGCGCCACCTCCACGGGAAGCTGAGCGGCGAGCCCGCCGATGATGCGGTCGTCCTCACCGAGAGCGACTACGCGCTGTGGGCGGCCGGAAGCTGGCAGGACCGCTTCATGGCCTCCGCGCTCGAAGGTCTGTGCGTCTTCGTCGGGCTGTCGTTCACCGACCAGAACCTGCTGCGGTGGATCTACGGCGCCGGTGGAACCGACCACGTCGCCGTGCTGAGCCGGCAGAGCGCGCCGCGCCTCTCGCAGCCGGTGCGCGGCGCGCTCGAGCGGGCGACGAGGAGTCGGCTCCAGGCGGCCAACGTGACCGCCTACTGGGCCGACTTCTACGCGGAGCTCGCGCAACTGCTCCACGAGGCGCGCCGGCGGCGCGGGCCGGGCGCTCCACCGCGCCCGTACGCGGAGCGAGCCCAGAAGCGAGCGATCAAGGGCCGCAGGCGCTGCCTGCCGAGCACGAGCCTCGAAGCGCGCCAGCGCAAGATCCGCGAGATCCTCGCCTCGTCGCTCGACGGCGTGCGAGCTGCGGTCCGGGCCGTGGGCGTCGACATCGGCGACACGGCCCTCGGACTCGGTCTGTGGGGCATCGACTACGAGCGGCGCGCTGTCCTGCTCTGGGCGTCGTCCGATCGCATCCACGTCGATCCTTCGACGGCGAGCGAGGTGCCGCTGGAGTGGGGCTCCGAGTGGGTGGCCGTCGAGGCGATCACGACGGGCTCCGTCGTGGAGCGGAACCCCAGCGTCTACGCCACCCGCTGGAGAAGCGTGCGCGGCATCCCGCTCGTCTGGGCCGGCCCGCAGGGACGCGAGCGCCTGCTGGTCGGCGCCGCCACGCTGACGACGACAGAGCCTGCCGGCACCTCGGTGTTCGACCGTGCCGAGGAGCGGGCGCCGGGGATCCGCAAGACAATCGACATCGCGCTGCATGACCAGCTGGTGCGGCTGTGGGACTAGGCGATGGCGCGTTCTGTCCGACTGCCGTTGTCATGTCATGACATGCGCGTACACTCGAAGCCATGACGAGTCCGCTCGATAGCCGCAATCCGCACGGAATCCGTGTCGCTGCTGATCGCGCGCCGTTGCGAGCCGACGTGAAGGCAGCGTTCGCCAGAGGGTCTCGTAAGGCCGCACGAGAGATCGCGGTCCTCACGAAGTCGCGGTCGGCTGGCAGTACTCACCGCTCCGCGCGTTCGTAGTACCGGACGACTCTCCATATAGTCACCGCCGCGTCGTCTTACCGAGCCTTCGGTCAGCTACGGTGCGATCCCTCGTCGTGTCAGGGATTGCTGCTGTCCGATCCGCTCGGCTCGATCCCCCGGCGCCGGCGTTTGAACCGCAGATCCGGCGCGTTCATGCACGAACCGCTTGCGCACATCGTTTTCCCTGTTGCGGCGAAGAATCCGGCGAGTCCGACCGAAGCCTTCTCGGCGTTTGAGGGCGACGTGACCGAAGCCGGATCGGCAAGGGTTCGGTCGCGTCGCGAGCGGCGCTTCGAAATTGGTGGGGGTGGATTTTCGGCGTTCTGACGACGGGCGGGCATCGCACATTCGAGCAGCCGCCAGGAGAACTCGGGGGGACCAATCTCCCGTCTCCATCTACTGAGCAGGCGAAAGCTCTCGACTTTGGAGGCCGGATGCCTGCCCCGTTTGAACATCAACCGCCACGCAAGACGCCGGTCGAGATCTGGGAGCCGGTCGACCCGCCGACTCCGGACGATCCGCCGATCACCGCCGTGCGATCGCCGGCGCTGGAGATCGTCGGCCAGCCGTTCGAGCTGGCGCCGGGCGTCTCTCTTGACGACATCCCGTCTCCGACGCGCACGCTGCGGGACCTGGCCCGCATCGACAGGATCGTCTCGCTCGGCGAGCCGGTTCCGCCGAAGGTCCGTGCGGCGCTGCCGCGTGAGTCCGACGGGCACAAGGCCGTGCTCCCGTGGCTCGACCGGGTCGGCTGCATGACGACCGAGCAGTTGCGTCGCGCCGCCCGTCCGGGAGCGAGCGAGAAGTGGATCCAGGGCGTGCTCGCCGACTTGCTGCGCGCGAGGCTCGTCGAGCGCCGGCGCGCGCAGCTGAAGGCGGGCGGCGACCGCAGACGCGGCGGCAGCGGTCCATGGCTGTGGTCGCTGACGGCGGCCGGGCTGCGTCAGGGCAAGGCGTGGCGTCTTTCGCAGGACCGGACGGGGATGCGTGCCTACGGCTTGCTGCAGATCCCGGACGAGCGCCGCTGGCGTCGCAGCGAGGCGCGGGCTTCGGCGTGGCTCGGGCATGACCTCCATGCCTTGGAGTGGGCGCTGGCGCTCTGCCGGCTCGCGCACGAGTGGCGGACATTCGGGGTGCTCGATGTGCTCACGCCCCGGTACCTGGACGGGCAGCTGTGCCCGCCGCGCAAGCTGGCGATGTTCGGCGCCCGGCCGCGTCCCGCCTCGCTGCACGACGTGCCGATCGATCTCGGCTGGCGGTTCGACGGGATCGAGAGCGGACCGTTCGTCAAGACGATCAAGCCGGACGTCACGCTGCGGCTGTGGATCGAGCTGTCCGAGGAGAAGTGCTGCGAGCTCGACCTGCTCGTGGAACTCGATCGCACGAGCCGCCCCGCGTACAACCGCCACAAGCTGATCGCCTACGACGAGGTCCTGACGGGGTGGGGGCTGCTGTGCGAGCGTGTCCAGCAGCACGGGCGGCCGGTCGTCATCTTCGTCTGCACCGACATGACGCGCCTGCGCGGGCTGATGGAGACCGCCGACAGACTGGTGGTCGGTCGCATCGGCCACCCGGACATGCCCGCGCACCACTGGCGCTACCCCGGCCGTGAGCATCTGCTGTTCACGACCGAGGAGCTGATCCACCACGACTCGTTGCTGGCGTGGAGACTGCCGGCGCTTCCGCCCGACGTGCGCAAGGCGGCGGGCGCCGACGGGCCACCGGCGCAGCTCGTGACGATCCTTCCCACGGACCTGATGCCGCTGGACCCGTCGAGCCCGTGGGGAGCGTGAGCGGCCGTTCGTCGACGAGGGGGAACGGGGTGCAGTTCGGGCTCAGCGACGAGGAGCTGCGGTGTCTCGCCGAGGCGCTCGCGCCGCTGCTTCTGGACCGGGTCGGCGGCGGCCAGGAGCAGCCCGAGGCGGCTGACGGCTACCTGGCGCCGGAGGCCGCTGCGCGCTATCTCGGCGTCTCGCGCAAGCGGATCTACGACCTGACGTCGATGCGCGCGCTCGTGCCGGACGGGCGTGACGGGCGCACGCCGCTGTTCACGCGCGAGACGCTCGACGCTTACGTGCGCGGCGGCGACCGGGTCCGACCGACGCGCGGCGTACCTTCGACGAAAAGGAAGGTGGCCGGGGCGCGGCTGCAACCGCCCCCGGCCCGGCACCAAGAGGAGTGACCCTCTGATGCACGCCAAGGGTACGGCGGCCAGCGCCGCCGACGCTGCAAGACCCGACGAGCGCAAGCTCGTAAGAACTAAGACGCCGGGCGTATACCGACGCGGTAGGTCGTACGTCGTCATCTACCGCGCCGGTGGTCGCCAGCGCAAGGAGTTCGCGCAGACGCTCGACGAGGCGCGCCGGATCAAGCGCGAGCGCGAGACCGATCGCGACCGCGGCGAGCTGCAGGAGCGCACGACGATCACGCTGCGCGCGTACCTCGAGGAGTGGGTCGAGCGCTACCGTGGGCAGGGCCGGCGCGGCTTTCGCGAGAGCACCCGCGAGGAGTACAGACGGCTGTTGACGAGATACGCCTACGAGCACTTCTCGGAGAAGCTGCGGCTCACCGACGTGACGCCGTACCGGCTGGCGCGGTACGTCGACTGGCTGTGCGACGAGGTCGCCCAGGGCAGGCGGCTGTCGGACTCGACGGTGGCGAACGCCGTGATCCCGGTACGGGCGGCGCTCGCCACCGCGCAGCGCGAGGGGCTGATCCGCCACAACCCGGCGGTGAAGCTCGCACTGCCGCACCGCGAGCAGATCCGCGAGGCCGACGAGGACGAGGCCAAGACGCTCTCGCGCAAGCAGGTCAGGCAGCTGCTCGCCCGCGCGCCCGAGGAGCACCGGCTGCTCTTGGAAGTGCTGGCGTCGTGCGGGCTGCGCGTGTCCGAGGCCATCGCGCTGCAGCGCCGGCACCTGCATGTCGACGCCGCGAGACCGCACCTGAAGATCCGCCGCGCGATCGTGAAGCGGCGCGTCGAGCCGCCGAAGACGAAGCACGGCCGGCGCGACGTGCCGCTCGCGGCCGGGCTTGCCGAGCGGCTGCGCAAGCACCTCGCTTCGCTCCCGTCGGGAGCAGAGACGCTCGTCTTCTCAGCCGCCGGCGGGGGCGCGCTCGACCCCGACAACCTGCGCAGCCGGATGCTCAAGCCCCTCGTCCGCAAGATCGGCGCGCCGTGGGCCGGCTTCCACACGCTCCGGCACACCTACGCTTCGCTCCAGCTTGCCCGCAGCGTCAACATCGTCCAGCTCTCGCGCGTGCTCGGCCACCACTCGCCGGCGTTCACGCTGAGCGTCTACACGCACCTGCTGCCGGGGGAGGGGGCGCCGGCGTTGGACCTCGTGGACGGCCGGACGTGGTCGTAAGAACGTGGGGAGCAAACGCTGAGAACGTCTCGGTTGCCTCCGACCTGTGTCGCGCTACCAGTCTTGTGGACGGCCGGCGTAGCCACAAAGCGGGAGATCTTCCAACCAGGCCACGAACGCCTCCACCAACTGCTCAGGGAAGTGGCAGCGGTGGCCGCGTCCGCCGAGGCAGACGTCAACTCCCTGGAAGTCGCGGAAGCGTGAGGGGATCAGTGGAGCATCGCCGCCGAAGTAGACGAAGTGCTCGGAGATGAGGACGCGGTCGACGCGCGTGTCATGAGAGACGTTGCCTGGATTTGCGCTCCCGCTAGGCAGGCTGTGGTGGGAGTTCTCCTGCATCCAGGTGCCGGTCCGGGCACGGTGGTAAATGTTGTCGCCAAAGGCCACCTTCTTGCTCCCATGCAGGTCAGGACGCTTGCGCGCGAAGCGCGGGCAGCTCCAGTACTCGTCGAAGGTCAGCGCCTCCGAGACATGCATGGCGTAAACGAGATGGCCCTGAAGTCGGTTGCCCTTCGAGCCTGTTCCGATGATCCAGTCGCCAACGGCAGCCGTCCTACGGATCTCGGGCTTGCAGGTCGCGAGAGTGCAGAACCCGTGGAAAGGGTTCGGAGCAAAGCCGTAGTCGCGCGCGACTACATACGAGAACAGTCTCACCTGCTCAGCAGCGGTAGCGGTCGATGTCGCGCGCCGGGCGCTGCGTGCCGTCGCTCTGCTCCCAATCGTTGACGTCACCGCAGATCGCATCGTAGATGCGGTCGGATTGCCAGCCGACGACGGCGTCGGCGTACTCGTCGAGCGCGTCGGGGATGTCGCACTCGCTTGCGCCATGCGTCCAAACACCGACGATCCGTTTGTCGTGTTCGTGCGCGTACTCGATCTCCCATTCGACCCAAGTGCTGTCCTTGGTCTCGGGCGAGATGAGAACGACGAGGGTGTCGGCCCACTCGATCTTGGGGCCGATGATCTCGCGCTTGATGTAGTCGGCGTCTCTGGCGTTGTTCGGGCTAGAGCTGTCGATCGCGGAGGCCTGGACATCGAAGCCGCGTTGGCGCAGCAGGTTCGTCATTCCAGCGACGTGCTCGTCGTCCTCATGGATGTGGCTGATGAAGATGTTGCGCGAGGCCATGGCACCTCCGGGAGAACTAGTCGACAGTGCAATGTTAGGCTCGCGAGCGGTGCGAAGGCAGAGCGGCCTGCGCGCGCCATCAGCCCATGTTGCCACCCGTTTTGGAGATCTACGTCGTCTGGCATCCGCGCGACGAAGCGGGAGCCGTTGTGGCCCGCCAGTTCCTGGACCACTTTCACGGTACCGCCTACTCGGGGTTGATCGGCGGTGCCGTGGAGGTCTACCTTCGCTCGGTCGGCTGGCGCGGGCCGTCGGACGCACCGCGGCCATTGCCGTTCATGGAGCCGTTCCCGCACGGGCTTGCGGAACCGTCGATGGTCGCGGTCGTGCCGGTGCTCGGCAACGAGCTCGCGCTCGAACTCGAGCGGCGGAGCGGTTCCTGGCACGACTATGTCGCGGCGATCGCTGCGGCGCACGACGCTGCGCCGGAGCAGGTCGCGCTGTTCCCGCTCGTGCTCGACCGCGGGGTCCTGGACGGGACGCGGCTCGGCGAGCTCGTCGGTCATGTGCAGGGCATCGGCGGTGCGAGTGCGCAGGTGACCGAGCCGGCGTCGGGACTGCGCTGTCGCGATCTGGCGCAGGGCCTCGCGCAGTTTGCGAGCGGGATGAGGGGCGAGCGCGTCAAGGTCTTCCTGAGTCACACGAAGCGCGCGCGATCCGAGGATGTCGATCGCGTGCGAGCGGTGGTCGCGCGCGTGCGCCGGGTGATCGCGGAGACTCGCCTTGCCGAGTTCTTCGACGCCAGCGACCTGCAACCGGGCATGGACTGGGCAGACACGCTGGTCGCAGGTGCGAGCACGAGCGCGCTCCTCGCAGTGCGGACGGACCTGTACGCGACCCGCGAGTGGTGCCAGCGCGAGATGCGCGTCGCAAAGACATCCGGCATGCCGGTCGTCGTCCTCGACGCCATCGCGGTGGAGGAGGAGCGTGGCTCGTTTCTGATGGACCACGTCCCCCGCATCGCGGGCGGCGTGGACCCGTCCGAGGACGCGATCATCCGCGCCTTGAACCAGCTTGTGGATGAGTGCCTGAAGCGGGCGCTGTGGGAGCGCCAGCACGCGCTCGTCGTCGATGACGGCAGGTTTACCGTCGACTGGTGGGCGCCGCATGCGCCGGAGCCGGTGACGCTTGCGGCGTGGATCGCCGCAAGCGAGCCACTGCCAGCCTCCCGCCCGCTCCGGGTTTTGCACCCGGACCCGCCGCTCGGTCGAGACGAGCTCGCGGTACTCGAAGACATCGCCGCGCTCGCCGGCCTCGGCGAACGGATCGAGATCATGACGCCGAAGGGACTCGCGGCCCGTGGCGGGTGAGTACGCGACCCCCGGCCTCCTGGGCCCCGGAGCGCTCGCTGGAGCCCGGCTCGGGGTGTCCGTGTCCGATAGCCCGGACCTCGCGCGGCTCGGACTCGAGGAGACGCATGTGCGGCTCGCGCTCGGCGAGATCGCACGGGCGGTGCTGCTCGGCGGCGGGTGCATCGCGTACGGTGGACATCTCGAGCCGACCGGCTACACCGCCTTCCTGCAGTCCGAGCTTGAGCGCTACGGGCGGCGAGACCGGCCGCTTGCCGTCTACCTCGCGTGGCAGGAACACCGCGCGCGCACGCTCGCCGAGCTCGAGGCGGCGCAGCGCCAGCTCGGGCTTTACGGCCGCATCGTGTTCCTCGATGCTCTCGGCGCGTCGATCGACCCTGGCGCAAGACGCGGTCCGCAACCACAGCCGATCGACGACCCGGATCTGCGTGCGCACGCGCTGACTGGCCTCCGTCGCCGCCTGGTGCACGAGACCGACGCACGCGTATTGATGGGCGGGCGGCGCAGCGGCTTTCACGGCGCGATGCCTGGAGTGCTTGAGGAGGCGCTGTACGCGATCGAGGCCGATCTTCTTCGCCGCCGGCTTTGGCGGCGTCACCTGGGATGGCGCTCGCGCGCTCGGGCTTGTCTCGTCGGAATGGCCCGATCTCGGCGAAGTCGCGACCGCAGAGAAGGGAGCAAACGCCGATGCGCTGGCAGCGCTCGAACGGGCTGCCAGCGCCGCCGGCTGGGATCCCACATCGAACGGCCTCGATCAGCAGGAGAACCGTTGGCTGACCGCTTCTCATCGAGCGAGCGAGATCGCGTCGCTTGTTGCGCTTGGGCTGGGGCGGCTGCGGGCGAAACGGATGCTTGGAGGAGGCAAAGATGAATCGACTTGATGGGAACCAGTGGAGCGACCTGACGCTCGACGATTACCAACGGTCGGCTGCCGAGACGGACGTCGAGGGCGACAGCGATGATCCAATCGTGCCACTTCTCGGACTCGGCGGCGAGGTTGGCTCGCTGGCCGCTGAGTTCAAGAAGAAGCGTCGTCCCGACGGTGTCGCTTACGCTGGCTTTGACGAGATCGTCGTCGAGGAGTTGGGCGACATTCTCTGGTACCTCGCGGCATTGGCCCGACGGGTCGGAGTGCCGCTGAGCCTCGTTGCGAGCGGGAACTTGGCGAAGACCCGCGACCGTTGGCTGGCAAGTGAGGGTCCGCCTCCGCGGGCGTTTGACGAAGGGTTCCCCCAGGAGCAGCGTCTCCCACGACAGTTCGAGGTGACGTTCAGAATCGTTGACGATCGCGTCGTCATGCAGATCGATGGCGACGCGATCGGCGATCCGATCGACGACAACGCACGCGTGGCCGATGGGTACCGGTTCCACGATGTCTTCCATCTCGGATACCTCGCGGTGCTGGGCTGGTCACCGATCTTGCGAGCCCTGCTGAAGCGCAAGCGGAAGGCGGATCCAGAGATCGATCGTGCGGAGGACGGTGCGCGCGCCTGTGCGATGGAGGAGGCGATCGCCGCTTTCGTCTTCGAGATGGCACGTCCGTATGCGTTCTTTGATGGGACCGAGCATGTGGACGACCTGATCCTGCGCGGGGTGAAGGCCGTGGCAGCTGGACTGGAGGTCGGGGCACGAACCAGCGCAGACTGGGAGCGCGCAATCCTCACAGGCTTTGCGGCCTGGCGGAATATTCGAGCGGCCGACGGCGGCGTTGTCCTCGTCGATCAGGACCGGCGAACGCTCGAGTTCGTCGGTTAGGAGGCGAAGAGCGTCGGCTGCTGAGGCACCGACGACGTTGTGGACGCAAGCTGCCACTTTGGTGGGAAGAGCGCCGTCAAAGGATCGACGAGTGGTCGAAACCGCTGTTTGATGCGGCTGCGACCCGATACCCCTCGTACATGTGGGTGCGCTACACGAGCGTACTTGTCAACCTCGCAGAACAGGTTCTGGCAGTCAATAAGCTGAAGGCGGCGTCCGAAGAGACCAGGGAATTGGAGGCTCAGGCGGGCGAAGTGCAACTCCTGTGTCTCTGCCATGTAACGGATCACCTCCGACTCGATGCCATGGGCCGCCGGCCCGAAGCACTTTCGGATGCCGTCTCGCGCTCCCGGGCCAGCAACGACGAACCCGTCCTCGCTGGCGTCCATGAGAGGCGTGTAATTGAGATCGATAGAAAACTGGAACGCCAGGAATGGGCCGATCGATGGGTACGACCGCAGACGCTCATACACCGGCCGGAGATTGTCTGCGTCAGTCACGACGGTGGCTATCCCGTCGTGCATCATTCGCTCAAGGAGACGAAGGTGGTTGAGGCGCTTGGTCGGCTCACCCAGCCGCGGAGGCGGGATGACATAGGCCGCGGAGTACACCGGTCCCCGTCGCGCGGTCTCGTCGATCGCGCGGCGGTAGCGGTCATAGTCGAAGCTGCGCCAACGAATGCCGCCTACGAGATCTTCCAGCGCCCGCCACGTCTCGATCTTGTTGAACATCTTGAACAAGAGCACCCGAAAGACGGTGTCTTCCGCGTCCTCTGTTGCGTTGCTGCCGTAGATCACGTCGGTGATCAGGAACTGGGAGACGCGGTCCGCCGCGCGATAGGCATTCGTGAACCGGTGCTCGTGCAGAATGGGATCATCAGACCATGGCGGTGCGTGGCCAGAGAGCCGTCGCAGGTAGATCCGCTGGCGGCGATCGGCGAACCGCCAGTAGGTGTCGAAGACCTCGGTCGGCTCAAGATCGCGTCCCGCGATTCGGACCGGAGGCGGGGTGGATGCCGCGGAGCTATGGGATCTCCGTCGCACGGCGGCAACCGTACAGCGGCGCGACGACACCAGCGCTACCACCTGCGGACGCACGGCCCATAGACAACGACTTGTTCTCGATGCTGGGGTGGCCGGTCGCCGGTCGCCGGAGCTGCTCCAGACCGCCCCAGGGCTTTGTCCTCATGCGTTCTCGGCGTCGGATGACGTGCTTCACCTGACGGTGCAGCTGCTGGCGCACCGCGAGCGCCGACTCCATACGCTCGTCGCGACTTCTCGAGAAGCCGCGACGAAAGGTGTGCGATGGCCAGCAGCTCCTTGGTTGATGGGCATCTGCTGAGTCTGGCTCCCGAGGAGCGGGACGCTGCTTCGAGGATCTGTGCTGCGGCCTTCTCGAATGCTGTGGGTTCACCGTCCTCCGGCATCCATCTGAAGGGTCCGACGGAGGCTTGGACATGGTTGTGGCCGAGCCGGTGCAGTCACTCACGGGTGTGACGTGGAACCGACACTGGGGGGGTGCAGGCGAAGTTCTCCAGCCGGCGTTCCATCGGGCTCAGCGATGTGGAGTCGGCGCTGACGGCGGTGAGGCGGGCCCGGGACCTATTCGGCCTGTTGGTCATCACGAACGCGTCGGTTGGCCAGTCGCTCGGCAATGAGGCCTATAGGAGCACGCCCGCACGGGAGAGAAGTCGCGACATGGAACCACCGCTTGTCGTCTGGTCTGCAGGGATGCTCGATCGGCTCCTGGCGAAGCACCCCGATTTGATTCATCCGATGCGTCATCTGCGGGAAGCGGTTTCGGGCGCGAGGCACATCGCGTTGGTCAGCGACCTCTCGCAGGAGGCGACGAACGCGGTCTGCCGGACGTTGGTCGCGAGCGCTGATCGGGACTCGGCTGCGCGTGGCGTTTGCCTTCAGTGCTCGGCGTCGGAGGATCCCGTGGTGCGTGAACAACTCGTCGCGCTGCTGGCTTCCCATGGTCTGCTTCCCTGCACGATCGACCACGAGGACGGGCTCACGTCAGCGGCGGATGGTGAGTACGAGCCGCGCTGGCCTGCAGTTATCGCCGCACGCCGCGACATCGGGGCGAGATCGCTCACCGTGGTATCGCAGAACACGTCCTCATTCGTGGCGGGACTGCGTGATCCGATGGCCTTCCTCAGCGATGGCGAGGAGCGCTTGCTTGGCCTGATCGACCAAGCCCTACAGCCGGCAACCGTGACCGATTTGTGGTGCACGTATCGCATCGAGGATCTCCGACAGGTCGCCGAAGGGGATGGGACTTCGGTCGGCACGATGCTGAGCACGATTCATCAAAGCCACGACCGGGTGGTCGCTTGGACCGGCAGAAGATGGGATGTCTGTGAGGACGCCGAAGCGCTCCTTCGCGTCTTCGTGGAGCCTCCGTAATAGGCATTCGCCCTTGCTCGATGAGTCCGGGCAGGATCTGTCTGTGGGTCTCTCCGAGGGGACACTGCGGAGCTTGGCTACGTGCGGGGCGTCACGAGATCGTGGACTTGGACGACATGTCGCTCGAGGTCTCGCCCGCCTCTACGAGCGCTACGTCCAGGTCGTTGATGAAGACCCGGAGAAGATCGCCTTCTTGCAGCACGCTGTCATCGTGGCCGAGGTCCGCACGAATCGCCCGAAGCACTCTCTCCCAGCCGAGGACCAGCGCAAGGCCAGGCTCGTCCATCTCTTCACCGAGCTTGCGCCAGATGAGCCATTCTCGAATGACGGGTGCAGGTCCGTAGAGGAGAAGACGCGTCTGCAACTGTTTGAAAAGGTCTTCATTCTCAGCCTCATCACGATCTGCGGAGTCCCGAATCGCGATGAGTACCTCCTCGTAGATCGGGATCATCTTCTCCCGATGCGATTGCTCGAGTTCTTGGGTCTTCTCCCGGTTGCGTTGGAGGACCACAACCAGAACCGCGGCGAACGCGGTCGCGAGCGAGCCTACGACGCTTGGGTCTGCTTCAACGCCCCGAATCAGCGCCCAGGCACCGAGAAGGACCACGCCAATAGCGATTGCCTTGCCGAGGACGTTTGATGCCAAAGCCATGTTGAAAACACCCTAGAACTAGTGCAAGACGGTTCCTCGGGCTGATGGAGCGACCGCACCAGCCCTGCGGCGTTCCCGGGCCAACACTCTTCTCTCGCACTGCCAAGCCGAGGTCTCGCGCGAGCAGGTGCCCGACCCGTTTGACCGCATCGTCGCCGCGACCGCGTTGCTCGCCGAGCTGCCGCTACTGACCGCCCACGAACGCATCCCCGCGACGCTCGGCGAGCGGGCCGTCTGGTAGCGCCGACGTGGCCTCCTTCGGGTGGGGCAACAGATGGGGCAACGTGCGCCACGGAACTCGGCCGCACCCGTCGGCGAGCTCGGCGCCACAGTTGCCCGCCGCAGCGGGCGCGGCCGCTCCCCAACGCACCCCACCGAACGCCCCCAGAAGGCTCATAACCCGAAGGTCGCGGGTTCGAATCCCGCCCCCGCTATTCACAGAAGCCTCGCGTTTGCGGGGCTTTTGTCGTTCTGAGGGCTGAGTGGCGAGTCGGGCTGTGGGCGGGAGTACCAGCCGGGAGTACCAAACACCACCTTTGCGCATCCAGGCTGCTTCCCTGGGCGTTGCCGTACCGCGATAGATGCGCTGTCTACTCCACCTGGAACTTGACTATCACTCAAGGCCTATGGAGCATGACCGCATGCGTTGGCTCCGATGCCTCGTCGTCGCGATGGTCCTCCTCGCGCCCGCGGCCACAGCGGCGAATGGGACGGCAGAGCCGGGCTCAGTTGGGCCGACGGCCCACGTGGCCAGCGCTGCCCGCGGTCGTGCATGCGCAGTGACGAAGACACTCGTCCATCGCCTGCAGCGCCAGTCTGGCTTGGGAGGGTCGCGATTTGACAGCACGGCGCAGCGCCGGGCGCGGCAAGCCGCGGTGCTCATGTCGCGGCTTGGCAGCCACGCGCCCGACGCTGAGGCCGCCGAGCTTGGGAGGCGCCTGGTCGCGCGCTTCCACGGCGTGGTGCGCGTCGGGAACCGACAGCGCCGGCCGGCTAAGCGGCAGGCGCGCCGAGTCGTGACACGCTATGTGAATGCGTCCACCGCCTTCATGAAGCATCTCGCCGGGAGCTGCGGACAGAGAATCCGCAAGCGGACGCCGACTGCGCGACGCGCAGCGCTCTACAGCGAGCAGCAGGGGCACCACGGCGTGAACACCTTCACCAACTACCACAATGCATCTGGCCTGGGCCCGCGTATCGATCCCGGGGCCTGGGTCCAGGTCTCGTGCAAGGTGTACGACCCGTTCATCCAGAGCGTGAATCCGGATGGCTACTGGTACCGCATCGCCAGCTCTCCCTGGAACGACGCGTACTACTCGCCCGCCAACACGTTTATGAACGGCGATCCATGGAACGGTCCATATACCCACAACACCGACTTCGCGGTCCCCGACTGCGGAGCGCCGCCGCCTCCGTCGCCGACGGCGGGCCTGGCACAGGGTCCGGTCGCGCCTTCTGGGTATCGCTACGCGATCAGCGTCGATCACTTCGCTGCAAACAGCAGCGTGAGCGTGAGCTGCCGCGACAGCGCGAGCCCGGGCGGGTTCTACACCTTCTCCCTCACCACCGATGGGAACGGGCACGGCTTCACCCAGTCCTACTGCTACTCGGCCGACGGCCCCGATCACTGGGTGGTGGTCAACGGGGGTGTCGAGTCGAACCACGTCACCTGGAGTGGCGGTGGCACGGGCGGAGGTGGCGGCACCGGCGGGGGCGGCGGCACCGGCGGGGGCGGCGGCACCGGTGGGGACGGCAGCGTTGGTGGTGGTGGTGGCGGTGCTGGCTGCCCGCAGTACAGCGGGTATCCCATCGGCAACTCCGGGCACGTCGCCCGGGACCTGTTTGCGCATTACCTCGACGGGACTGGGCTCACGGCCGTGATCGACTGGGGCTACTTCAAGGGGAATCCCACCTTCGCGGCCAAGGCGCGCTCGCTCGCGCTCGGGTCCGTGTCCGGTTGGTCAGCGCCGAAGGGAAGTGACATGCACTTCGCGCTGGCTCATTTCACGATCGAGCACGCGGGCGTCGACTGCTACGTCGTCATCGACCACTACGACTTCGACCCGCGCGGCAACCCTCTGAACCTCTTGTACTTGCCGGAGTGGGTGGCGCAGATCGCCTTTGCTCGCGAGTTCGATGTGCGCGCATCGGGCGGGCTGGACGTCGACGATCCGCTGGCTTGAGCAGAGCGAAGCTGAGCGAGGGGGACTCCAAGCCCCGACCGCCCGGACCATAAACCCGGAGCAGGTTCGGGCGCGATCACCGATCCACGGCCAGTGGTACTCAGACGTCGGCGAAGTCGGTGCTGTTCCAGTACTGCGAGAAGAGTGCCCGCCAGCCGTCTGCCTCGACTGAGCGAAGCCGGTCGATGCGGGCGTCGCGGTTGCCGAAGCCGGACGGCGAGGTGCCCACGGTCAGCCCGCCTCCTTCCCAGAGGTAGAAGCGATCATGAAACAGTGGGTTGCGTTGTGCGCCGATCCATTTGCGCACACGAACGTTGTGCATCATCGCCGGAGGTCTCTTTGCGTCGCGTCCGGTAAGCACTCGTACTGGCGCCGTCACGTTTTGCAGGACGGTCCAGTCGTCGGGACTGCGTCCGAAGTACGGATCGAGGATCCAGATCTCACGCGCGGCGGCCTGGAGGTGTCCGGCGATGACGTCGAGCGCGGTCTGGCGGTCACGGATGATCCGCGTCTCAAGGCCTCTCTCCAGCAGTTCCCGATAGTCGCGCTCGAGTTGGTCGAGCCGCTCCAGGCGCTCAGCTACGCCGACAGTGACGTGCTCGCCCGCTGTGAAGGTGGTAGTGGCTGAACTGCCGTCGGGGGCGACCACACGCCCTCTCGCGATGATGCGCTCAGCAAGCTTCGAGCGTTGCGTCCGGTCAAGCAGAACGCCATCACGGTCATAGAGTCGAGCCTCATGTGCCAGGCCGCGACCGAGGGTCGGCAGAGACACCACCACCCGCTTCAGGCCGGCGCGTGATCCCAAGTCCAAGTCGCCGAGGAGCAATCGGCGCGAGTTGGTCAGCTCGCCACCGTTTGCCCACTCCTCAAGCTCGACTTCGAGGTCTGCAATATCGATGCGATCGGGCTCTAGGCCGATGTGTAGCTCATAGCGATTGAACGTCCCATCGCCTTTGACGTCGTCAAACCATGCTCGCCGCTCCAGCCGACCGACCAGCAGCCCTTGGCAGGGTGGGTCCATCCGATGTCCAACATGCGGCATCGCAATGCCCAACGGCGACCAAGGCCCATCGAAAACTTGGACATCCCCGACCGTCCACTTGCCGGTGGCGACGACCTCTGGCAACGGAGTGGTGCGTGGCAGCAGGAAGCCGTGAAGCGGCCGTGCGGCCGAAGCGGCGAGCTGAGCGGCCGGTGACCACAGCCGCGGGAAGACATGCAACAACGCAGCCGGAGAATCGAGTGCTGCGAGCGCATCGGGGAGCGGACCGACGCTTGGGAGTCGACTTGCTGCAAGGACCATTCCCAGCAGTTGTTCGGCATCAGTGATGTCCATGACTGCACGACCGGCGACAAGCTCCGTGCCATCCTCGGTCGGAGCCTCAGAGACCAGCAGCTCCGTGGGCAGAGCTACAAGCCCCGCCAATTGCGGATGCAGGCGAGAGGTGCTGTCGACCCGCCATCTGGCCCACGGAACGCGGCTCATCTCGGCTGGACCTATGAGCAATGAGGCATGCAATACCGTCAAACCGTCATCGCCGCTGACATAGACAGCCGAGAGGACCGCTTTCTCGTCAGCCTGGGGTTGCAGTCGGGCGAGGAGTGCCGCCGCATCCGCTTCTGGAGACGTGCTTATCGGCCTGCTTTCCACGCCGAACATCATCTCAGTGAGCTAGTTGCGTCACGCTGGATGTTCCAGAACGAGCTCATGCTCAGGGCTTACAGCTAGCGCGGCGCGCTCTCCACCGCATCGCTTGCAGGCCGAGGGCCGAGCGGACGGTGATGCCTGGGATGCGGTGCTCGTGCTCGGTGGGATAGCGGGGACAACTTATGCCTGATGGCATCGGCTGAGTACCCGACCGGATCCGCACGGACAAGGGGCATCCGCAGGAAGACCCGCGACGCGCTCGGGCTCGATGTCCGAGAGAAGGCACCGGAGCACGTCGAATCGCTGTTCCACAACCTGCCAGTCGATATGAAACGCATCCGCAAGTACTCGCACGATCAGATAGAACCCCACCGCGCCGTGCGAAAGTGCCTCGCGCCAGCGCGGATCCGGTCCCGCGCGGTTGATGTTTCTGCGGCCGTGGGTCATTGCATAGCCGTATGCCGTGGGTGACGCGTGGAGGAGAACGTTGTTCTGTCGCTGCACTCTCTCGTAGAGCATGTCGATTGCGCGCCCTGTGTTCGGACCCCAGCGCGCCTTCACAAGGTCCAGGCGCTCGGGCACGCTGGCAAGGGTCCAAGAGGCCTGGAAACCGTCGTACTTCGCTCGGAGTCTGGACAGCTCCTTTCGCTCCTCCGCGCTCAGCGAGGTTGTCGGCTCGCCCAGCTGCTCTTCCAGCGCTCGCTCTGCCAGCTGGATCAGACGGTCATGCTCGTCGGCTCGCGCGGGCGCCAGGTCAGGGTTAGCAGCGACCCAGCTGACCTCCAGGACCTCCTCGAGAAGTGCCCGGTTCAGCATCGATGCGGGCACGCCCCGCCCGATCTCGCACAGTGCGATGACCGACTCGAAGATATGGATCGCGCGCGTGGTCTGTACGACCAGCAGCAGCCTTTCCCCGCGGACGCTTGTACGGCCGGTCTCGTCGAGCAGGCGCGCCCCCTCGTCGAGCAGGTCCTTGGCGGCTTCGATCCGTCGCGAATAGAGTGGATCTGCGTCAAGGAGGTGCCGCGCGAAACCGACCTGATGAACCCGACGTCGCTGCACGGGCGTCAGGCTACCTGCCGCTCCTCTTCTCCCCGAGAGGGGGTGTTGCGGCTTAGCGCATGAGCCTGTGATGCCAGTTGGCGGCGGCTTGACCGGGGCTACTGCCTGCGGGACAGTCGCGGCCTCGGCGGTAGCGCGATTCCCGCCACGGCGATCTCTTCGTACTTGTCGATCAGTTCGGAGAGCGGCATCTGGAGGCCGCGTTCGAGCTTGAGCAGGACGCGGAAAGTCGGGTTGATCTCGCCGCGCTCGATCGCGCCGATGTAGTTGCGGTGGAGGTTGGCGCGGTGGCCGAGTTCTTCTTGGGAGAGTCCGCGCGTGGCGCGGAGGACGCGGACTGCGCGACCGAGCGCTGTGTGGTCGGCGCTCTTGGCGTCGGTGCGACTGTCGTCGTCGTTCATGGCAGCCGGTGGAGGAGCGCGTCGCAGACGGCACCGACGGCCTCGTCCTGCTCGGCGAGCTGTGCGAGCGTCCGGCCGAGCGCTGTGGCGGGCATGATGTCCGACGCCTCCAACGTCGAGATCGACACGCTGAACCTGCGCGTGCAGCAGCTCCGGCATGAGCGCGGCGAGCTGACCCCGGAGGCCGTCGAGCACCCGGACGGCCACCGCCTCCACGGCCACGATCGCGTCGTATGGACCGAGCCGATGCGCCTCGGCGACGGCGGCCCCCGCGTCGAGAACGGCCAGCGCGGCACGATCACGACCGCCGACCCCGAGCGCGGCACGCTCGCCGTGCAGCTCGACGCCGGCCGCACGGTCCAGCTCGACGGCGAACAGGTCGGTGCGCTGCGCCTCGCCTACGCCGGCCACATCACGCGCGAGCAGGGCGCGACCGTGCGCGAGGGCATCGCGCTCACCGGCGGCTGGCAGACCTCCCGCGAGGGCGTCTACGTGCAGGCGTCGCGCGCGACGGAGCGAATCGAGTTCCACGTCTCGCGCGAAGACCTCGACTCGCCCGACGACGAGCAGCGCGTGCGAGCACTCGCCGCGCGCGTCGAGCGCAGCGACGCGCAGACGCCCTCGATCTCACAGCCGCTCAGCAACCCCTACCGCGACCCCGGCGACCAGCACGGCGCCGAGCCAGCGCCCGCGATCGACCGTGCCCCGGAGATCACGCCATGAGCGCCGCCGCCAAGCGCGTCGCGATCAGCCTCAGCGTCGCCGAGCGCGACGAGCTGCAGCAGCTCGCGCACGAGGCCGGCGAGCCGATCGCCACCGTCGCCGGCCGCCTCGTCAGCGCCGGGCTCGCCGACCACGGCGCCCCGCTCGACACGCCGCCCGCGCGCCGCGCCGGCCCGCCGCGTGCGCGCGGCGCGAAGCGCCGGGCGACGCCCGCCGCCGCCGCCGCGCCCGCGGACACGTTCGAAGCGCTGCGCGCCCGGTATCCGCGCGAGCTGCGCCACCTCCCCGCCGATCTCGACGGCGACGCCTACTTGGCCGAGCAGACCGCCGCGTTCCTCGCATGGCGCGCCCACCTCGACGCCGCCGGCACCGACGCCGACCCCCGCGAAGTCCTTGCGTTCGGCTACGAGCTGGACAGCTTCGCCACCCGCCTCCAAGACCGCGCACGACGCAGCAGGTGAACGCATGGAAGCCAACCGCCCAAAGCTCGACACCGCACGCCCGCCGACACGGCGGCGGCTCACTCGCGACGACGTGATGACGCCGGCCGAGGTCGCCGCGATGCTCGCGCTTCCCAAGTCCACGGTCTACGAGCTGGCGCGCCGCGGCGAGCTGCCGTGCGCGCGTCTCGGGCGCACCGTGCGCTTCCTTCGCGACGACATCGAGACGCGGCTTCGTGGCTTGTAAGACCCGCTGTCATCAGCGGTTGCAGGGCCGCCTGGGCCTGCATCGGCAGATCCGTCAAGCCGGTAGCGTCTCCGCCTTGTGTTCCTGGCAGCAACCCTCAATCTCGGGGACGCCCTCATTCGGATAGGCGGGATTGCAGCCGGCTCCGGCGCCATTGGTGGGTCCGTCGGCCTTGTTCTCGGCGCTCTGGCTAAGGACCTTGGGGTTGGCAGAGATCATTGGCGTCTTGAGCGAAAGGGAGCAGCGCTAGGAGTGCTCTTTGGTGTGGTATACGGAGCGCTAGGGGGTAGCTAGCCTGTGGATATGTCGCGGCGTGTTATCGCCTATCCGGTTGTTCTCGCTGTAGCTGCTCTCGCGGCGATCGGGACAAGCGCACTCGGGCTTGCAGGCACAGACTGGTATGTCGCGGGTGTCGCGGCGTTGGTGGTTACAGTCGCTACTACCCTCGTCTGGTCGGAGGATCTGAGGATTGCGGCGCCTCCCTTCCTGCGCCCTGTCTCCATTCGCGTCGACTCCCCCGGGCTTGAGGCTCGCTTCTCAGTGGCTAGCGACGCGAACATGCTTCGGGTCTATCAGCAGGCGTTCGCCGCCGTTGCACGCATTGCGGCTGAGGCCATCAAGGAGCAGGCCGATACGGCGCGCGCCGTCGACAAGATGCTCAGCTTGATGCAGGCGCTGATTGCGGGCACTACATCCACTCAGGTCTCAAATGCGCATATCACAGTCGGCAGTGCGATCGCAACGGGAACCGGCGTCAAGATCAGCCATGTTGTCGGCGACGAGCCCGTGCTGCGAGCCTGGTCGCGGAATGCGCCATGGATCGACGAGCAAGCCCTTCCCGATCTCATCCGATCCAGTCTGGATCTGCACTCCATCTCAGACCCCAAGGTCTACGTCTACAAGGCTGGCGAGATATATGTCTTCGTCACTACCGACTTTGCACTCACCGTCGAGCAAGAGACGGCCATGCCCTTGTTCACCTCGTTGTTGGATATCTACTACCTGGCCTCGACAGCTCTGATTGACGCCCGGGAAAACGCTGACCACTAGCCCTTTTGGGGGGCGACTCCATGCGCCGCATTCATCGCGGCCACCGCGTCGGCGTCGAGCTTGGAGTGCAGGTAGCGGTTGGTAGTGGACAGGCTCGCGTGGCCGTAGAAGTCGCGGATCGTGATGAGGTCCACGTTGTTGCGCGCGAGCACTGACCCGGCCGCGTGTCGGAGGCCGTGGAGGCGGAGCGGGCGAAGCTCCGCGGCGGCTGCGGCGCGCTTGTAGCGGCGGCGCAGCGCCGAGCCGTCAAGTCGTTGGCCGAAGCGGCTGCAGAACACGTAGTCGTCGGGCGTCGTGAAGTCATCGCGCTGGCCGAGACGCGCAAGCGCCTCGGCGGCGGGGCGAGCTACGGGGACATCGCGCGATCGGCCGCTCTTGGGCGCCTTCTCGATGCCGGCGCTGACCGCCTTCTCGACGGTGACGATCGCGCCCGAGAGGTCCGGCAGGAAGCGGACGTGACGCCAGCGCAGCGCGAGCAGCTCGCCGAGGCGCAGGCCCGAGTAGAACATCAGCGCGAACGCCGCTGCGTCCTGTCGGTCCTCGGCCGCCTGAGCGGCCAGCTCGTCGGCGCTCTCGGCCACCGGGCGACCCTTGTAGTGCCGTGGCGCGCGATGGCGGCCCTGCTCGCACACTCGCACGAGCGCCTCAATCTCGTGGCGCTCGTAGTGGTCCAGCGGCGCCGCCGGCGGCTGGCGGCGCTTGTCCGTCTCCGTGACCGGGTTGCGCTTCACGCGGTCGCCGTAGGTGTCCGAGCGCATCGCGTAGTTGAAGACCGCGTGCAGCAGCTCGCGGTGCTTGTTGACCGTCTTCGGGCCGATGTCCTGGCCGTCGAGCTCGCGCAGGAACGCCGATACGTCGCGCGTCGTGATCGCCTCGATCAGCTCGTCGCCGAAGCGCTTCATGATCCGGCCCTTGGCGACGCCTGAGCCGCGACGGTAGGCGGCGCCGGGCTCGCGCAGCAGCGCCTCGTTGTCGCGCAGCGTCGACGGCGCGCCGCCCTTCACGTCGCGCCGCCATGCGAGCCACTCGTGCGCGACGCGGCGGAACGTCGGCGCCTCGCCCAGGGCGATGGCCTTCGCGGCCTCTGCGCGCTCCTGCTCGACGCGCTCGACCAGCTCGGCGGCGGCGACGTGGACCGTGCGCTCATCGAGCCAGCCGGCCGGCGTGCGGCCGCGGCGCTTGACCCAGGCACCCGACTTCGGGTCCTGGTCGAGCCACGCCCGGCCGACGCGGCGCTTGACTTGGCGGCCATCGCGGTCGCGCCATTTCGCCTCGTAGTACGCGCCCTCGTTGTGCTTCGAAGGGACCACGACGATGGCTGGCGCGACCACGCTCATGACGCGAGGCTACACCCCTCAGACGTGGGGAGTACCACAAAAATGGACGGGAGTACCAGCACGGCGGAGGGAGTACCAGAGGGAGTACCAAACGCCGCCTATCGCCTGCTGTGGCGGGCGATCTAGGAACACCAAATCGCCCGCAACGCCGCGTTCCAGACTGCCTGCATCGGGCTCATAACCCGAAGGTCGCGGGTTCGAATCCCGCCCCCGCTATAGAGAAAAGCCCCGTTGCTCGGGGCCTCTTTCTTTGCCCACAGCGAACCGCCGGGAGGCGAGACGCGTCTGGCTCATTGCCGGGCTCCCGCGTCAACCGAGCAGCGCGATCCTGCGCGCCGCCGACGTCCATGGCCCCCTCCTGACCGACCCGCTCGGTACTGGCCCTCCGGCGCGGCGACCGCGCTCGGACGGTCGCCGCAGCAGTGTCGGAGCGCGAGTCAGCGCGTGTTGGGAATCACGTCGGGCTGAACCGGGTGGATGTCGTAGCCCGCATCGGAGTAGTGGGAGACGCCGCCCATCACCGTGACGGCGATCGTCGGCTCGTCGGTGTCGTTCGCGAAGCCGTGCCACTCGCCCTTCGGGATGAAGACCAGGTCGCCCTTCACGACGCGGACCGGCTCGCCGTCGGTGAGGTGGAGGCCGGCGCCGTCGACCACGTAGAAGAACTCCTCGGCGGTGTCGTGCTTGTGCAGCTCGTGAGCCCGGTTGGGCGGGAACTCGGTGACGTTGAAGACCGTCGTCTCGGTTCCCCCCGCGTCGCGCGTCGCCAGCCAGTGCACGAACATGCCCTCCCAGCCCGGCTTCTCCGGGATGGTGGGGTCGAAGGGCGTCTCCTCACGCGAGGTCTTGTACATCGTCCGGCTCCTTGTGGAATGGATCAGGATGGGTTGGAAGCGGGCAGCTCCACCGCCGCGCCGTCCTGGCGCGAGGAGGCGTAGCAGGCGTCGATCACGCGCGCGACGTCGCGCGCGCTCTGGGCGGTCGCTCCGGTCGGCGCGGCGCCGCGGATCGCCGCCAGGAAGGCGGCGATCTCGCGCGTGAACAACTCGTCGTTCTTGATCTCGGCGAGCTCCGGCGAGTAGTCGGTCGTCGTCGCCGCCCACGCGATCGGGAAGCTCTCCTGCTGCCAGCGCGTCCAGCCGGCCGGCAGGCCGCCGCCGGGCTGCGACAGGTAGATCTCGCACCGCGCCGGCAGCGGACACGCGTGCAGGATGCCGCGCGTCCCGTAGATCGAGACGTCCCACGACTCCACCCACGGCAGCGGGTCCCACGACATGAAGTCGAGCGCGACCAGCAGGTCGTCGTAGAGCAGCGTCGCCGCGGCCGCGTCCTCGCGGTAGGCGGCGTCGAACAGTTCCGGGAACTTCGGCACGCGCGCGTTCACGCTGGCGGGAAGACCGAACTGGTGGACGATCAGGTCGACCACGTGGGAGCCGATGACCCACAGCGCCCCGCCCATGTCGCCCGGCTGGTTGATGTGCGAGGTGGCGGCCTCGTGCAGCGAGCAGGCGCCGTGCACGCGCACTTGGACGACGTCGCCGAGCAGCTCGTCGGCCAGCACGCGGTCGGCGAACGCGATCGCCTGCGAGTAGCGGTACGTGTAGCCGACCTGGCAGACCCCGCCGGTCTCGTCGGCCGCCGCCGCAAGCAGCTCGAGGTCCGCGAGCGTGCGGCCGGCCGGCTTCTCGACGAGCACCGCCTTGCCGGCACGCAGCGCGGCGGCGCCGAGCGTGTGCATCTCCTCGCTCTTGGCGTGCACGAGCACGGCGTCGACGGCCGGGTCGTCGAGGATCGCCTCGGTGCTGCGACGTTCGAGCCCGAAGTGCTCGGCGAACGGGACCACCACGTCGTGGTCGTCCGCGACGCCGCGGATCGCGACCGTCGCATCGGCGAGCAGCGCGCGCAGGCGGCCGGACGCATGGGGGTGGGTGATGCCGAGCAGCGCCACGCCGAGCTGACTCACCGGTGCTCCTCCGTCGTGCTTGACCACCTGAACAGCAACATGTATACAGTAATTGTACTTGTAGCCAGATAGGTCGTCAACTCGCGTTTCCGAGCTGCGACGACACGAGAGGAGAGCAATGACGCGGCTCGCAGGAAAGGTCGCCATCGTCACGGGGTCCGCCAGCGGCCTCGGCGCAGGCATGGCGCGGCGCTTCGCCGAGGAGGGCGCGGTCGTCGTGTGCGCGGACCTCGCCGACGCCGCGGCGGTCGTCGCGGAGCTGCCGGCGGCGGCCGACGGGCCCGCGCACCGGGCCGCTCGCGTCGACGTGACCGACCGCGAGGCGGTCGAGGGGCTGCTCGCCGACACGGTGCGCGACTGCGGCAGACTCGACGTGCTCGTCAACAACGCCGGCACGTACGACTCGCAGGAGATCGTCGACGCGACCGACGAGTCGTTCCGGCGCCAGTTCGAGATCAACACCTGGTCGGTCTTCATCGCCTGCCGCGCGGCCGGTCGCATCATGCGCGACCAGCGCTCGGGCCGCATCGTCAACACCGCCTCGCAGCTCGGCAAGATCGCACGCCCCGGCTCCGGCGTCTACGCCGGTTCGAAGTCGGCCGTGATCCTGATGACGCAGGCGCTCGCGCTCGAGCTCGCCCCCTACGGCGTGACCGCCAACTGCATCTGCCCGGGCACGATGCACACGCCGATGATGACCGACGAGAACGGCCGTCCCGCGGACGAGGTCGCGGCCGAGCAGGGCGTCGACGTCGACACCGCCTTCCGCGACTACATCGGCGCGCACATCCCGGTCGGCCGGCTCGGCCGCCCGGCCGACATGGGCGCGCTGGCGACGTGGCTCGCCTCCGACGAGAGCGGCTTCATGACGGGCGCGGCGCTCAACCTCACCGGCGGCGAGCAGGTGTGGTTCTGAGCCTCGCCTGCGAGGCGCTGCTGTTCGACCTCGACGGCGTGCTCGTGGACTCGGGCGCGTCGGTCGAGCGCCACTGGGCCGCGTGGGGCGCCCGCCGCGGGATCGCGCTGGAGACGATCCGGCCGGTGATGCACGGGCGCCGCACGGTCGACACGCTTGCGCTCGTCGCGCCCGAGCTCGACGCCGCCGCGGAGGCGCTGGAGATCGACGGGGGGCAGGCGCGCGACGGCGAGGGCGTGCGCGCGATCGACGGCGCGCCGGAGCTGCTCGCGGCGCTGCCGCCCGAGCGCTGGGGCGTCGTCACCTCCGGGCCGCGCATGCTCGCCGTCGCGCGGCTCGGCTTCGCGGGGCTGCCGTCGCCGCGCGTGCTCGTGACCGGCGACGAGGTCGAGCACGGCAAGCCGGACCCGGCCGGCTACCTGCTCGGCGCCAGGCGGCTCGGCGTCGATCCGGCCGCGTGCGCGATCGTCGAGGACGCGCCTGCGGGCGTGGCTGCCGGGCGCGCCGCGGGGATGCGCGCGATCGGCCTGCTCACCTCGCACGCCGCGCACGAGCTGCGCGCCGCGGGGGCGGAGCTGCTGCTCGAGAGCCTCGCGCCGCTGCGCGTCGATCGGGCTGCCGGCGGCGCGCTCGCGCTGCGCGTCGTCGCCTGAGCGTTCACGCAGGATCGGCGTCCCCGTCGAGCGTGCGCTGCGCGATCGCGAACGCCGCGTTCGCGCGCGGCACGCCGGCGTAGACCCCGGCGTGGAGCAGCACCTCGGCGATCTCCTCCGGCGTGAGCCCGTGGCGCCGCGCCGCGCGCACGTGCATCGGCAGCTCGCCCTCGCAGCCGAGCGCCGTCAGCAGCGCGAGCGTGAGCGCGCTGCGCGTGCGCCGGTCGAGCCCCGGCCGGCTCCACACCTGCCCCCACGCCGAGCGCGTGATGAATTGCTGGAAGGGCTCGGTGAACGGCGTCGTCGCGGCGACCGCCCGCTCGACGTGCGCGTCGCCGAGCACCTCCCGCCGCGTCGTCATGCCGGTCGCGTGCAGCTCGTCGTCGGTCATGGCTCCTCCGCGGGGGCGAGATGGTCGAGGATCAGGGCCGCCAGCGCCTCGGGCCGCTCGGCGCAGGCGAGGTGGGCGGCGGGGTCGAGCCGCGCCAGGCGCGCGCCGGGGATGGCGGCGGCGATCGCCTCGCCGTGCACCGGCGGCGTCGCCTCGTCCTGCGCGCCCGTCACGACGAGCGTCGGCGCGGCGATCGCGGGCAGCTGGGCGCGCAGGTCCAGCCGTGCGACCGCCTCGCAGCAGGCGGCGTAGCCGTCCGCGGGGCTCGCGAGCAGCATCGCGCGCAGACGGGCGAGCACCGGCGCACCGGCGTCGCTCGCCGCAAACGCGGGTGTCAGCCAGCGCGCGAGCACCGCGTCGGCGATCGGCGCCGTGGAGCCGGCCGCGCGCACGCTGCCCGCCCGCTGCTCCCACGCGGACGGCGGCGGCAGGTGCGCCGACGTGCAGCACGCGACGAGCCGCTCGATCCGCTCGGGCGCCTCGGCGGCGAGCCACAGGCCCGTCATCGCGCCGAGCGAGATTCCGCAGAAGGCGGCGCGCGCGATCTCCAGCCGGTCGAGCAGCGCCAGCGCGTCCGCGCCGAGGTCGGCGATGTCGTACGGGCCGGGCGGGACGGGCGAGCGTCCGTGGCCGCGCGCGTCGATGCGGATCACGCGATGCGCACGCGCGAGCGCCGGCAGCAGCGGGTCCCACAGCTCCAGCGTCGTGCCGAGCGAGGGCGCGAGCAGCAGCGTCGGCGCGCCGGGCGGCCCGGCCTCCTCGTGGTGGAGCGCGACGGCGCTCACGCGCGCGCGGGCCGATCGAGGACGGCGGCGTGCGCCGCGAGCGCGCGGTCCACGAGCGCGGCGGCCGCCGCGACGCCCGCCTCCAGCGGCAGCGAGCGGTCGAGCGCCGCGGCGTCGAGGTTCGCGCGCATGCGCTGCGGGTCGACCTCCAGCCGCTCGAGCAGCTCGCGCGCCCACGCGGTCGCCGCGCCGACGAGGCGCAGCAGCTCGCCGAGCGTCTCCCACTCGGCCTGCCACGCGCCGGCCGCGCGCTCGTGCTCCTGCGCCATCGCGGCCAGCAGCGTCCCGACGAGGCCGGGCACGCGCATCGTGCACGCGCGCACCGCGACCGCGCCGACGGGGTTGCGCTTGTGCGGCATCGCCGACGACGCGCCGCGCCCCGGCTCGCCGCCCTCGCGCAGCTCCCCGACTTCCCCCTGCGCGAGCAGCGCGACGTCGCCGGCGAGCTTGCCCAGCACGCCGGCGAGCGCGCCGAGCGCGGCCGCGAGCGCGACCGGCCGCCGGCGGATCGCGTGCCACGGCAGCGTCGGCTCCGCCAGCCCCAGCTCGGCCGCGAGCGCCGCGGCGACCGCCGGGCCGCGGCCCGCGAACGCGGCGAGCGTGCCGACCGCGCCGCCGAGCTGCACCGCCAGCTCCCGCTCGCGCACGCGCACCAGCTCGGCGCGCGCCTCGTCGAGCCCGACGAGCCAGCCGGCCGCCTTGAGCCCGAACGTCGTCGGCTGCGCCGGCTGCAGCAGCGTGCGGCCGGCGATCGGCGCCGCGCGGTGCGCGCGCGCGAGCTGCGCGCACGCCTCGGCGCACGCGGCCGCGTCGGCGAGCAGCGGCTCCAATGCGCGGCGCGCGAGCAGCATCGCGGCGCTGTCGAGCACGTCCTGGCTCGTCGCGCCGTGGTGGACGTGCGGCGCGACATCCGCCGGGACGGCTGCGCGCAGCGCTTCCACGAGTGCCAGCACGGGCGTGCCGCTGCGCGCCGCCTCGCGCCCCAGCGCGGCCGCGTCGAAGCGCTCGGCGCGCGCCGCCGCCGCGATCGTCTCCGCCGCGTGCGCCGGGATCAGCTCCTCGCGCGCGCACGCGCGCGCGAGGGCGGCCTCGACGTCGAGCAGCGCCTGCAGCCAGGCGCGGTCGTCGACCTGCGCGGCGCTTGCGCCGCGCGCGTAGAGGCCGTCGAACAGGCCCTCAGACGGCGAAGAAGACAGTCTCCTCGGGCCCCTGGAGGTGGATGTCGAAGCGGTATCCATCGTCGGTCGGTTGGGCGAGCAGCGTCGCGCGCCGCTCCTCGGGGATGCGCGCGAGCAGCGGGTCCTGCGCGTTCGCCGCGGGCTCGTCGGCGAAGTAGATGCGCGTGACGCAGCGGTGCAGCAGGCCGCGCGCGAGCAGCGAGACGTCGATGTGCGGCGCCTGCGGCGCACCGCCCGGCCCGGGGACGCGGCCGGGCTTGACGGTGAGGATCTCGTAGGTGCCGTCGCCGCCCTCGTGGCCGCAGCGCGCGAAGCCGCGGAAGCCCGGCAGCGTCGAGGGGCCGCCGTGGCCGTGCAGGTCGGCGAAGCGGCCGTCGGGGTCGGCCTGCCAGGTCTCGATCAGGTGGTCGGGGACCGGCGCGCCGGCGCCGTCGTAGACGCTGCCGCGGATGCGGATCGCACCGGGCGTGCCCTCCGGCACGGCGTGCGGCCCGGCCGGCCACGGCAGGCCGATCGCGTAGTAGGGCCCGACCGTCTGCGAGGGGGTGGAGGGGAAGATCAATGCGCCTCCTCGAACGGCAGCGCGCCCGGGCCGCGCAGATGGACGTCGAACTCGTACGCGGCCGCCCAGCCCGGCACCGTCTCGTCGATCGAGAAGCGCGCGATCATGCGCTCTCGCGCGCGCTCGTCGCGGACGCTGTTGAAGATCGGGTCGTACGGGAACCAGGGGTCGCCCGGGAAGTACATCTGCGTCACGAGCCGCTGCGCGAACGCGCGGCCCAGCAGCGAGAAGTGCACGTGCGCGGGGCGCCAGGCGTTGTGGTGGTTGCCCCACGGGTAGGGGCCCGGCTTGACCGTGACGAAGCGGAAGCGGCCCTCGGCGTCGGTCACGCAGCGCCCGGCGCCGCTGAAGTTCGGGTCCAGCGGCGCGTCCCAGCGGTCCCAGCGATGGCGGTAGCGCCCGGCGGCGTTCGCCTGCCAGATCTCCACGAGCGTGTCGCGCAGCGGCTTGCCCTCGGTGTCGAGCACGCGGCCGCCGATCACGATCCGCTCGCCGATCGGCTGGCCCTCGTGCTGGCGCGTGAGGTCGTGGTCGAGCTCGCCGGCGATCCGCTCGGGCCCGAGCTGCGGCCCGGTGATCTCGGTGGCGGTCTGCGGCAGGTAGACGAGCGGCTGCTTGGGGTGACGCAGCTGCGTCGACTTGTAGCCGGGGGAGTCGAGCGGCGGATGCGCGGCGGCGTCCTCGCGCTGGTAGCTCGTCGGGGTGTCGGCGTTCGGCACCCACAGCCGGGGCGGCGCGCCGGACGGCTGAGCGGTCGGGTCGGTCATGCGCTCGTCCCCTCCAGGACCACGGCGAGGCCCTGGCCCACGCCGATGCAGATCGCGGCGAGGCCGAAGCCGCCGCCGCGCCGGTGCAGCTCGTGCGCGAGCCGGCCGAGGATGCGCGCGCCGGAGGCGCCGAGCGGGTGGCCGATTGCGATCGCGCCGCCGCGCGCGTTGACCTTGCCGGGGTCGAGCTCGGGCCAGCCGGCGAGGCACGCGAGCGACTGCGAGGCGAACGCCTCGTTGAGCTCGACGACGGCGACGTCGTCCCAGCCGAGGCCGGCCTGCGCGAGCGCCTTGTTCGTCGCCTCGACCGGCGCGATGCCGAAGACGTCCGGGTCGACGCCGTGCACGCCGCGCGCGACGATCCGCGCGAGCGGGTCGCGGCCGAGCCGGCCGGCGGCGTGCTCGTCGCCGAGCAGCAGCATCGCGGCACCGTCGTTGAGCGGCGAGCTGTTGCCGGCCGTGACCGTGCCGCCCTCCACGAACGCGGGCTTCAGCTGCGCGAGCCTTTCGAGCGAGGTGTCGGGGCGGATGCCCTCGTCGCGCGTCAGCTCGACGCCCGGGACCGGCACCACCTCGGTCAGCGCGCCCTCGTCGAACGCCTGCGCAGCGAGCCGGTGGCTGCGCAGCGCGAACGCGTCCTGCGCGTCGCGGTCGAGCTCGTAGATGCCGGCGAGCTTCTCGGCGCTCGCGCCGAGGCCGATCGTCCACTGCTCGGGCATCGCCGGGTTCACCATGCGCCAGCCGAGCGTCGTCGAGTGCAGCGTCTCGTGCCCGGCGGGGAAGCCTCTGGCCGGCTTGGGCAGCACCCACGGCGCGCGGCTCATCGACTCGACGCCGCCGGCCACGACCACCGAGGCGTCGCCGGCCTCGATCGCGCGCGACGCCTGGATCGCCGCCTCCAGGCTCGAGCCGCAGAGGCGGTTGACGGTCGCGCCCGGCACGCTCGTCGGCAGGCCGGCGAGCAGGACGGCCATGCGTGCGACGTCGCGGTTGTCCTCGCCGGCCCCGTTCGCGTTGCCGAGGACCACGTCGTCGAGCTGGGCCGGGTCGAGCGCGGGGACGCGGTCGAGCAGCGCGCGCAGCGCGTGCGCGGCGAGGTCGTCCGGACGCACGCCCGCGAGCGCGCCGCCGTAGCGTCCGAACGGCGTGCGCACCGCCTCGTAGAGGTACGCGGCGCTCATCGGCTCACCAGCTCCCGCAGCGCAGCCAGCTCGTCGGCGGTCGGCGGCTCGGTGACGCGCGGCGCCTCCGCCACGCGCAGCTCCCAACCGGTCGCCGCGCGCGCCTGCTCGACGGCGACGCCCGCGTGCAGCTGCGTGAGCACCAGCTCCTGCGTGTGCGGGTCGGGCTCGAGCACGCCCAGGTCGGTGATGACGGCGGTCGGGCCGGCGCCGCGGAAGCCGAGCCGCTCGCGGGAGCCGGGACCTTCTCCATGTCCGACGGTCGTGAGGAAGTCGAGCCGCTGCACGAACGTGCGCGGGCTGTGCGGCGCGACGATCACGACCTCGCCGCAGCTGGCGGCGATCTCCGGCGCGCCGCCCGCCCCCGGCAGGCGCGTGCGCGGCGCGTCGTAGTCGCCGATGACGGTCGAGTTGAGGTTCGCGAAGCGGTCGACCTGGGCCGCGCCGAGGAACGCGACGTCGATCCGCCCCGGGCCGATCCAGTAGTTGAACATCTCCGGCACCGAGACGACGAGGTCGGCGGTCTGCGCCAGCTCGCCGTCGCCGATCGAGAGCGGGATGCGCGTCGGCTTGGCGCCGATCGTGCCCGACTCGTAGACGAGCACGAGCGCGGGATTGTGGACCATGCGCGCGAGGATCGCGGCGGTGCTCGGGCGCCCGACGCCGATGAAGACGGTCCGCGCCGCGCGCAGCCGCCGCGCCGCGACGACCGTCTGGACCTCGGCGGACGTGACGGGGCGCGCGCCGTCGTTCCCGCTCACGCGGCCGCTCCGGCGAGCACGTGTGCGTCCATCCACGCACGGAACGCGTCGCGGTCGCGGCCGACCTCGTCCCACGCGCGGTAGAAGTCGTTGTCGCGCTCGGTGATCCCGAGCGAGTAGGACGGCCGCGACCCACCAGGCGCGAGCGCGACCGCGTCGATCGCCCAACCGGGGATCACGACCCCGCCCGGCCGCGGCGCCAGCACGTCGACGATCCGCTCGACCGTCACGAGCGAGCGCGACGCCGCCAGCACCGCCTCCTTCTGCACGCCCGGGATGCCCCACAGCTGCACGTTGCCGCCGCTGTCCGCCTCCTGCGCGTGGACGATCGCGACGTCCGGGCGCAGCGCCGGAACCGCGGCGAGCCGCTCGCCCGTGAACGGGCAGGCGACCCACGCGACGTTCGTGCGCTCGGCGAGGTCGGTGCCGGCGTAGCCGCGCAGCACGGCGAACGGCAGGTCCGCCGCACCGGCCGCGTAGCGGTTCGCCATCCCCGCGTGGCTGTGCTCCTCCAGCTCCAGCGGCCGCGGCCAGCCGTGCTCGACCGCGTCGCGGAAGCGGTGCAGCGATCCGACGCCGGGATTGCCGCCGTAGGCGAAGACGAGCTTGCGCGCGGCGCCCATGCCGATCAACTGGTCGTAGAGCAGGTCCGGCGTCATGCGGATCAGCTCCAGCTCGCGGCGGCCCTGCCGCAGCAGCTCGTGGCCGGCGGCGAACGGGATCAGGTGCGTGAAGCCCTCCAGCGCCACGCCGTCGCCGTCGCGCACGAGCGCGTCGACGGCGTCGGCGAGCGGGAGCATCTCAGCCATCGAGCCGTTCGAGCCGTCGCGTGGCGGTGAGCGCGTGGCCGAGCATCAGCTCCGCCTCGCAGATCGCAGCGGTCGCGGGTGCGACCCGGCGCGTGCCCTCGTCCGTCAGCCGCTGGTAGGTGCAGGTCTTGAGGAACTTCCCGACCCACAGGCCGCCGGTGTAGCGGGCGGCGCCGCTCGTCGGCAGCACGTGGTTGACGCCGATCGCCTTGTCGCCGTAGGCGACGGTCGCCTGCTCGCCGACGAACAGCGAGCCGTAGTTGCGCAGCCGCTGCTCGAACCAGGCGTCGTCGCGCGTCTGCAGCTCGAGGTGCTCGGGCGCGTAGCGGTCCGAGACGGACGCCATCTGCTCGCGGTCCTCGCACACGACGACCTCGCCGACCTCGCGCCAGGCGACGCCGGCGACGTCGGCCGTCGGCCAGTCGACCAGCTGGCGCTCGACGGCCGCGATCGCGGCGGCGCCGAACGCCTCCGAGTCGGTCACCAGGATCGCCGGCGAGTTCGGCCCGTGCTCGGCCTGACCGAGCAGGTCGGTCGCGACGAGCTCCGGATCGGCCGTCTCGTCGGCGATCACGAGCACCTCCGTCGGGCCGGCGAGCAGATCGATCCCGACCGTCCCGAACAGCTGGCGCTTGGCCTCGGCGACGTAGGCGTTGCCGGCTCCGACGATCATGTCGACGGGCTCGAGCCCATCGACGCCGAATGCCAGCGCGGCGAGCGCCTGCACGCCGCCGAAGCAGAAGATCTCGTCGGCGCCGGAGATCGCCATCGCGTAGAGCTGCGGCGGGTGGATGCCGCGCGCTTCGCGCGGCGGCGCGCACGCGACGACGCGCGGCACGCCGGCGACCTTCGGCACGGCGACGGTCATCAGCGAGGAGGCGATCAGCGGGTAGCGCCCGCCCGGCGAGTAGGAGCCGACGGCGCCGACCGGGATGTGCCGGTGGCCGAGCACGACGCCCGGCAGCGTCTCCGCCTCGAGGTCGAGCAGCGTCGCGCGCTGGCGCTCGGCGAAGCCGCGCACCTGGTCGAGCGCGAACTGCAGCTGCTCGCGCAGCGCGGCCGGCGTCGCCGCCTCGGCCGCCGCGATCTCGCCCGCGGAGACGCGGAAGTTCTCGGGCGCCCAGCCATCGAGCTGCTGCGACCAGCGCCGCACGGCGGCCAGGCCGTCGCGCTCGACGTCGAGCAAGATCTCCGAGACGGTCCGGCGCACCTGCTCGGTCGCTGCCGGGGCGGGGGGTGACGCCTGCTTCAGGTACCGCAATCGAGGCTCCTCAGTTGTTGCATCCAACTCAGAATACTGTGTGCAGATTGGAAATGCGAGTCCTGATGCCGACTCAGGACCGGTGCGTGCAACGACGCCCGTTGTGGCCAGTAGGCTGTAAGGCACATGCCGCGACCCGCCACACCGAGAGAGCGCGCCGCGATCCGCGACGTTGCGAACGGCGACGACGCGCTGAGCGTCGACGCCGTCCACGCCGCACTGCGCGGCTCGATCCTCCGCGGGGAGCTGGAGCCCGGCAGCGAGGTCTCGCAGGTGCAGCTCGCGACGCAGCTCGGCGTCAGCCGCACGCCGCTGCGCGAGGCGCTGCGGCTGCTGCAGCGCGAGGGTCTGATCGAGTCGCGCCCGAACCGCCGCGTGCGCGTCGCGCCGCTCTCGATCGAGGACTTCGACGAGCTGTACGCGCTGCGGCTCGCGGTCGAGAGCACCGCGCTGAAGCTGTCGGTGCCGCGGCTCACGCCGGAGGAGCTGGCCGACCTCGAGGGCCAGATGGCGCAGATGGCGCACTACGCGGCCGCGGCCGACTACGAGCGCTGGGAGGTCCCGCACCGCGCCTTCCATGCAGGGCTCGTCGGGCACTCCGGTGCGCGCATGATGCGCACGATCGCCGAGCTGAGCGACCACGCGACGCGCTACCGCTGGCTCTACATGAGCGGCTCGCCCGCGCGCGAGCTGGCCGACGCCGAGCACCGCGCGATCCTCGATGCGGTCCAGGCGCGTGACGCGGGCAAGGCTGCCGTGCTGCTCGTGCGGCATCTCGCGCGCACGCCGCTGACGATCATGCCGCGGCTCGACGGCGACTACGAGCCGCGCGCGATGCGGCAGGTGCTGCTCGACGTCACCGGGAGCGCCGAGCTCCCCGCTCCGCCCGCCTAGCGCCGGCGGTTCATCTCCGATCCTTCGCACGGCGACCGCGCGTCGCCGTGCTGCTTGACATGCTCGCGCACTAACGCATACAGTTTTACAAACTGCATCCAAACGCTGGTTTGGTGCACCACCGTACGCGTGCATGACACGAGGAGACCGAGAGATGGGCTGCACCGAGCATGGCCGCTGAGTTCCGCGTCGGCGTCGCAGGCGTCGCGCACTACCACGTCACGCAGCTGATGCCGCTGTTCGCGGAGCTGCCGGAGACCGAGCTGGTGGCGATCGCCGACACGCCGCCGGCCGAGCCGGAGATCAACGTCGAGCAGGAGCGCACGCGCGCCGGCACGATCCGCGTCGCGCAGGAGCAGCTCGGCGTGCAGCGCCGCTACGACGACTACCGCGAGATGCTCGCGCGCGAGCAGCTCGACATCGTGCTCGTGTTCCCCGAGAACGCGCGCGGCGCGCAGGTCGCGATCGACTGCGCCGCCGCCGGCGCGCACGTGCTGACCGAGAAGCCGATGGCGACGACCGTCGCCGACGCGCTCGCGATGCAGCGCGCCGTCGACGCGGCCGGCGTGAAGCTGATGGTCAACTGGCCGATCATCTGGTCGCCGGCGATCCGCAAGCTGCGCCAGCTGCTCGACGAGGGCGCGATCGGCGAGCTGCTGCAGGTCCACGTCCGCTACGGCACGCAGGGCCCCGCCTCGATCCCCGGCTGGCTCGACCTCACCCGCGAGGAGCAGGCCGCCACCTGGTGGTATCGCGAGGAGGACGCGGGCGGCGCGCTCTACGACTTCTGCTCGCACGGCGCCTGCCTGTCGCGCTGGTTCTTCGACGCGCCGGCCGAGACCGCCGTCGGCATGACGGCGAACCTCGCCTCGCCGCACGGCTCGGTCGACGACAACGCCGCGATCCTCGCGCGCTTCCCGCACGGCATGGCGGTGATCGAGGGCACCTGGACGACCTACGACCACGCGATGCCGCACGGCCCGATCCTCTACGGGACGACCGGCACGCTGTGCCTCGACGGCGCCAACTTCGTCGACGTCGGCCGCGTGCGGCTGACGACCGCCGACGATCCCGAGCCGCGCTACGTCGAGGGCGATCCGCTGCCCGAGCGCGACAACCCGGCGAAGGAGTTCGTCCACCACATCCGCACCGGCGAGCCGCTCTACCCCACGCTCGACCCGGCCTTCCACCTCGACGCCGTCGCGATCCTGGAGGCCGGCGCCCGCTCGGCCGCCGAGGGCGCCGCCGTGAGCGTCGCCGCCACAGGAGACATCCCCCAGCCATGAACATCGCCTACCAGCTCTACGGCCTGCGCGACATCGTCGACGCCGACCCCGAGGGCACGCTCGGCCAGCTCGCGGCCGCCGGTTACGAGACGATCGAGTTCGTCGGCTCGCCGGCGCACGACTTCCAGACCGTGCGCGCGCTGCCGGCGACGCTGCCCGCGCTCGAGGCCCACGGCCTGAGAATGGTCAGCTCGCACGTCACGCTCGACGACCTCGCGTTCGCCGACGAGCTGTTCCCGCAGCTGCGCGAGCACGGCGCCGAGTACGCGCTCGTCGCCTACGTCGCGCCCGAGCTGCGCGCGACGCGCGAGCAGGTCTCGCAGCTCACGAGCACGCTCAACGAGGCGGGTGCGAAGGCGCGCGAGCACGGCCTGCGCTTCGGCTACCACCACCATGCGTTCGAGTTCGAGCCGTTCGACGGCACGACCGTCTTCGACCTGATGGAGGCGGAGCTCGACCCGCAGCTCGTCTTCTGGGAGCTCGACGTCTACTGGCTCGCGCGCGGTGCGCGCGACCAGGCGGCCGACATCGCCGCGCAGGCCGGGCGCGTCCCGCTGCTGCACGTCAAGGACATGGCCAGCGACGCGTGGGTCGGCAACTACGAGCAGGGCGACGGCGCGGACGAGCGCGCATCGTTCGTGCCCGTCGGCACCGGCTTCTTCGACTGGCCGGCGATCCTCGGCGCCGCGCGCGAGGCCGGCACCGAGTGGTGCGTCGTCGAGCAGGACTTCTCGACGCGGCCGTTCGAGGACGCCGCGACCAGCCTGCGCAACCTGCGCGAGCAGCTGGCGGAGGCCAAGGCGGGCTCGTGAGCGCCGAGCCGCTGCGCGTCGGGCTCGTCGGCTGCGGCGCGATCAGCGCCAGCTACCTGACGACGCTCGCCGCGCACCCCGGCGCGGTGCGCGTGGCGGCATGCGCCGACCTCGATCTCGGACGCGCCCGCGCGCGCGCGAGCGAGTTCGGCGTGCCGCGCGCGCTCGCGGTCGACGAGCTGCTGGCCGAGCCCGAGGTCGAGCTGGTGCTCAACCTCACGTGGCCCAACGCGCACGCCGCGACGACGCTCGCGGCGCTCGAGGCCGGCAAGCACGTCTACGGCGAGAAGCCGCTCGCGATCGACCCGCGCGACGGGCTGCGGATCCTCGCGCTCGCGCAGGCGCGCGGGCTGCGCGTCGGCTGCGCGCCCGACACGACGCTCGGCGACGGCATGCAGGAGGTGCGCCGGCTGCTCGACGAGGGCGCGATCGGCGAGCCGCGCGGCGCCGGCGCGTGGAGCTTCTACACGCATCCCGCCACGGTGCACCCGGCGCCGCAGTTTCTCTACGCGCCGGGCGGCGGCCCGCTGTTCGACATCGCGCCGTACCCGATCGCGACGTTCGTCTCGCTGCTCGGCCCGGTCGCGGCGGTGCTCGGCAGCTCGCGGATCGTCTCGACCGAGCAGACGATCGGCAGCGGCCCCGACGCCGGCACGCGCTTCCCCGTCACCGTCCCGACGTGGACGATGGCGATGCTCGAGCACGAGAGCGGCGCCTCCTCGCAGCTGTTGACGACGTGGGAGGTCGCGGGCGCGGCGCCGTGGGAGGTGTCCGAGCCGCCGCCGCTGCAGCTGTGGGGGAGCGAGGGCGTCGTGTGGACGCCCGATCCGAACGGGCACGGCCGTACGCTGCGGCTGCTGCGCGCCGGCGAGGCGGCGCCGGCGGAGGTGGCCGCCCGCCACGCCAACACGGTCGCCGAGCGCGACCACCGCGGGCTCGGCCTGGTGGAGCTGGCGCTGGCGCTGCGCGAGCAGCGGCCGCACCGCTGCTCGGCCGAGCTCGCCTTCCACGTGCTGGAGACGATCGTCGCGATCGAGCGCTCGGCGCGCGAGGGCCGGCGCATCGAGGTCGCCAGCAGCTGCGAGCGCCCGGCGCCGATGCCGGAGCGGCTCGACGCGACGCCCATCGAGGACACCGACGCCAGGAGGCAGCATGCATAAGACGACGCGCGCCGAGACGCCCTACGACCCCGACATCGTCGAGCGGCCGGGCTGGGAGGGCCTCCAGGTCCACTGGCTCGCCGACCGCGACAACGGCGGCACGGAGACGTCGGTCTTCATCGAGTCCGTCTTCCCGCCGCAGTGCGCGCACGAGCTGCATCGGCACCCGCACGGCGAGGAGTACTTCTACGTGCTGGAGGGCAAGGGCTACCACCTCACCGAGGGCGAGCCGGTGCCGCTGGCGCCGGGCGACATGGTGTTCGTGCCGAAGAACGAGTGGCACGGCTTCGCGAACCCGAACGACGAGCCGGTGCGCGTCATCACGGTGATCGGCGGCGTCAGCCACTACACCGACGGCGGCTACGAGACGGCGCCCGAGCAGCCGGAGATCGTCAAGAGCTTCGCGCGCGGGTGAGCGGCGCGCCGTCGCTCGCGGTCTCCAGCTGGAGCCTGCACGAGACGCTCGGGCCGATGTACCCGGAGCTGGCTCCGGGCGCCGGCCCGCGCGCCGCGCAGCGCCCGTTCGGCGACGGCCGCTGCGAGCTGCTCGGCCTGCCGGCGCTCGTGCGCGACGAGCTGGGCGTGGCGCGGCTCGAGCTGTGCCACTTCCATCTGCCGAGCAGCGAGCCCGGCTACCTCGATGAGCTCGTCGCCCGCCTCGGCGACGCCGGCGTCGCGCTCACGACGCTGCTCGTCGATGCCGGCGACGTCACGCATCCGGATCCCGACGAGCGGCGCGCCCAGCGCGCGCACCTGCGCGGGTGGATCGACGTCGCCGCGCGGCTCGGCGCCCGGCGCGTGCGGATCACGACCGGCGCGGTCGACCCCGACGCGCCGGACGCCGTCGCGCAGAGCGCCGACGGCCTCGCCGAGCTGCTCGAGCACGCGGACGAGCGGGGGCTGGCGCTGCTGACGGAGAACTGGCACGACCCGCTGTCGCTGCGGCCCGAGCTGCTGCTCGCGCTGCTCGACCGCTTCGGCGGCCGCCTCGGCCTGTGCGTCGACTTCGCCAACTGGCTGCCGGGCATGAAGGAGGCGACGATGCGGGCGCTGCTGCCGCGCGCCGCCACGATCCACGCGAAGGCGCAGTACGACGCCGACGGCGCGCTCGACGCGCCCGAGTTCCAGACCTGGCTGCGGCTGGCGCACGCGTCCGGCTTCGCCGGCGACTTCGTGCTGATCTACGCCGACGGCGGCGACGAGCCGGACGCGCTCCTGCGCGTGAAGGAGCAGGTCCTGCTCGCCGCCGGCGACGCCCTCTAGAACGGGAACGGGCGCGTGCCGCTCTGCAGCGTCACCCAGCGCAGCTCGGTGAACTCGTCGATCGCGGCGCTGCCGCCGAAGCGGCCCCAGCCGGAGTCCTTCACGCCGCCGAACGGCATCTGCGGCTCGTCGTGGACCGGCTGGTCGTTGACGTGCACGATCCCGCTGCGCAGGCGCTCGGCGAGCGCGAAGCCCTTGTCGAGGTCGCGCGTGAGGATCCCGGCGGAGAGTCCGTAGGGCGTCGCGTCGGCGACCGCGAGCGCCTCCTCGGCGTCCTCGACGACGGTGACCGTCACGACCGGCCCGAACGTCTCGTGCTGCGCCAGCGCCGCGCCGGCCGGCACGTCCGTCAGCACCGTCGGCTGCACGCACGGGCCGTCGGCCTCGCCGCCCGCCAGCAGGCGCGCGCCGCCGGCGACCGCCTCGGCGATCCGCTCGCGCACCGTCGCGACCGCATGCGCGTCGATCAGCGGGCCGATGATCGTGTCGCGCTCGCGCGGGTCGCCGACCTTCAGCTCGCGCGCGCGGCGCGCGAAGCCGTCGAGGAAGACCTCCGCGATCGGGCGCTCGACGACGATCCGCCGCGCCGACATGCAGATCTGGCCCTGGTTGGCGAAGCTGCCGAACGTCGCCGCGTCGACCGCGTAGGGCAGCTCGGCGTCGCGCAGCACGATCAGCGGGTTCGACCCGCCGAGCTCGAGCACGACGCGCTTGAGGTTGCGGCCCGCCGCCTCCGCGAGCCGGCGCCCGGTCGCCGTCGAGCCGGTGAAGTTGATGCGGCGCACGAGCGGGTGCTCGACCAGCTCGTCGCCGATCGCGGCGGCCTCGCCGGGCGCGTGCGTGACGACGTTCAGCACGCCTGCGGGAAGCCCCGCCTCGCCGAGCAGCTCGCCCCACAGCAGGCCGCCGACGTAGGGCGAGTGCTCGGAGGGCTTGAGCACGACCGCGTTGCCGAGCGCGAGCGGCGCCGCGATCGAGCGCGCCGACAGGATCAGCGCGGCGTTCCACGGCGCGATCGCGGCGACGACGCCGACCGGGCGCCGCAGCCCCATCGCGAGCGCGCCCGGCATGTCGGACGGCAGCACCTCGCCGATCGGCGCGTAGGGGACGGCGGCCACCTGGCGGAACAGCCCGGCGACGAAGCCGACCTGGAAGCTGGCGAAGCCGAACGTCGTGCCGGCCTCGCGCGCGAGCTGCGCGACGACCCGCTCGCGGCGCTCCTCCAGCAGCGCCGCGGCGCGCAGGAAGACCCCCTGGCGCTCGGCCGGCGGCGTCGCGGCCCACGCGGGGAAGGCGGCTCCGGCCGCCTCGATCGCGCGGCGCGCGTCCGCGCGACCGAGCGCCGGCGCGTCGCCGACGACCGCGCCGCTGTAGGGGTCGTGGACGTCGAAGCGGCGGCCGTCGGCGGCCTCGACCCACTCGCCGCCGATCAGGCTCTGCCACGCGTGCGTCGCGGGCTCGGGTGTGTGCACGGTCATTCGCGTCTCTCCTCGCGTCGTCGGCCGCTCAGCTCATGCGCAGGACGGGCTTGACGGTGCGCCCCTCCTCGGCGTCGCGCGCGGCCTGCTCGATCTGGTCGAAGTCGTAGAACGTCATCAGCCGCTCGACGGGGAAGCGGCCCGCCTCCCACAGCGCCGTCAGGCGGGGGAGGAACAGCTGCGGCACGGACTCGCCCTCGACGATGCCGCGCAGCACGCGGCCGGCCGTCATCACGTGGTTCATGTCGAGCGCGACCTCGGTGCCGAGCGCGGCGGCGCCGATCATCCCGCAGGTCCCGATCGGCGCCAGGCAGTCGACGGCGCTGCGCAGCACGGCCGGCACGGCCGTCGTCTCGAGGCTGAAGTCGGCGCCGTCGCCGGCGATCGCGCGGATCGCCTCGACCGCGTCCGTGTCGGTGGCGTCGACGACGTGCGTCGCGCCCAGCTCGCGCGCCAGCTCCAGCCGCGCCGGGTTGCGGTCGACGCCGACGATCGTCGTGCAGCCGGCGATCGCCGCCGCCATCACGGCGGCGAGCCCGACGGCGCCCGTGCCGAACACCGCGATGCTGCTGCCGGCCGGCGGGCGCAGCACGTTCAGCACCGCGCCGGCGCCCGTCTGGATGCCGCAGCCGAACGGCGCCGCGACGTCGAGCGGGATCCCGTCGGCCAGCTTGACGACGTTGCGCTCGCGCGCGACGGCGTGCGTCGCGAAGCACGACTGGCCGAAGAAGTGCGCGTGGATCGGCGCGCCGCCGCGCGACAGCGCGCTCGAGCCGTCGGCGGCGCGCGCGGCGCCGAAGTTGTGCGCGAAGAAGTCGTGGCAGTAGGACGCCAGCGCGCGCCGGCAGGCGGGGCAGCGGCCGCACGAGTCGAACGTCATGCCGACGCGGTCGCCCGGCGCGAGCGCAGTCACGTTCGCCCCGACGCGCTCGACGACGCCCGCGCCCTCGTGGCCGAGCACCGCCGGCAGCGGCACGGGGTACCACTGGTCGCGGCAGATGAGGTCGGTGTGGCAGATGCCGGCGGCGGCGACCTTCACGAGCACCTCGTCGGGGCGCAGGTCGCCGAGCTCCAGCTCCTGCAGCTCGAACGGCGCGCCCTTGCTCTCGGTCACGGCGGCGGTGATCTTCACGGACGTCCTCCGGGTCGCTGGTCGGTGGTCATTGCGCCGTGTAGCCCCCGTCGACGCGCAGGCTCGTCCCGGTCACGAAGCGGGCGGCCGGCGAGCACAGGAACACGAGCGCAGGCGCGACGTCGTCGATCTCCGCGATCCGTCCCAGCGGGATGCGCGCCTCGCTGTCGGCCAGGAACGCGGCGTCCTCGAAGAACGGCGCGGTCATCGGCGTGCGCACGTACGTCGGCGCGAGCGAGCAGACGCGCACGCCGTGCGGCGCAAGCTCGACCGCGAGCGCGCGCGTGAGCCCCTCGAGCGCGTGCTTGCTGGCGCAGTAGACGCTGCGGTTCGCGGCGCCGACGTGGCCCATCTGCGAGCTGACGTTGACGATCGTCCCGCCGCCGTCGGCGACCATCCGCCGCGCGGCCGCCTGCGCGGCGAAGTACGCGGCGCGCACGTTGAGCGCGAAGATCGCGTCGAAGCGCTCGGGCGTCACCTCGAGGAACGGCTCCGGGTGGTTGGTTCCGGCGTTGTTGACGAGCACGTCCACGCGCTCGAGCGTCGCGAGCGCCTGCGCGAAGGCGGCGCCGTCGGTCACGTCGCAGGGGAGGGAGCGGGCGCGGCCGCCGCCGGCGGCGATCTCGTCCGCGAGCGCCTCGAGTGTCGCCGCCGTGCGGCCGACGAGCGCGACCTCGGCGCCGGCGTCCGCGAGCGCCAGCGCGAAGCCGCGCCCGAGCCCGGCTCCGGCTCCGGTCACGACGGCGAGCGTGCCGTCCAGCGCCGCCGCGGTCATCCACGCCCCCACGGGTCGTCCGTGCCGACCAGCTCGGCGACGGTCTCGTGCAGGCGATCGGGCCGGCGCGCGCGGTCGAGCAGCGCGATCACGCCGAAGGCCGTCTGCGCCAGGTGCGCGGCGAGCCGGCGCGCGGCGAGGTCCGCGTCGCCCGCGAGCGCCGCGTCGACGATCAGGCGGTGCTCGTCGGAGCCGGTCGACCACGCGCGCGGCGCAGTGGTCGTGTAGAGCCGGCGGTAGCGCTCGGCGTGGTCGGACAGCTGGCGCAGCAGCGCGGCGAAGCGGACGCCGGCCTCCTCGACGAGACGGCCGTGCAGCTCGCGATGCACGATCTCCCAGCGCTCATAGTCACGCGCGCGCGCGAAGTGCACGAGCCGCGCGAGGTTGCCCTCGATCTCGGCGCCCTGCTCCGGCGAGAGGCGCGGCACCGACAGGCGCACCGCCGCCGCCTCCAGGCACAGGCGCGCGCAGTAGATCTGCTCGACGTCGTCGACCGAGAAGGGCGCGACGAGCACCTGCCGGTTGCGCTCGGACTGCACGAGCCCCTCGCGCTGCAGCATCCGCAGCGCCTCGCGCAGCGGCGTGCGGCTGACGCCGAGCTCGCGCGCGAGCGCGACCTGCGAGACGCTTGTCCCGGGCGCCAGCTCGCCGCGCAGGATCGCCTCGCGCACGCGCTCGTGCACGTCGGCGATCCCCTCGGGCTCGCCGTCACCCGTCACAGGCCCGGTGGAGCGAGCTGGTCCGGTGCTCATCGCGCTGCCGCCCGCGTCAGCCGCGCGGCGCGAGCACCGGGACGCCGCCGTCGACGAACTCCTGCGGCGGGGGCGGGTTGCCCCAGCGGTTCACCGACAGCGGGTCGTCCGGCCACGTTCTCGGCACGTAGCGGGCCTCGTCCTCGATCCGCTGGATGCCGCCGGAGTACTCGACGATCGCGCCGTCCTCGTCGAGGAAGTAGCAGAAGTAGTTGTCGCCGATGCCGTGATGGCCGGGGCCCCACAGGAACGTGCGGCCGTGCCGCATCAGCTGGTCGCCGATCTGCTTGACGTCGGCCCAGTCGTGGATCTGCCAGGCGTAGTGCTGGAGCATGTCGACGTCGGCGCCGATCACGCTCACGCCGTGGTGCTCGTCGCTCGCGCGCAGCCACGCGATCGCGTCGCCGGCGCGGTCGGACAGGCGCAGGCCGAGGACGCGGATCAGGAAGTCCTCCATCGCCGGCTTGTCGGAGGCCTTGATCGTGATGTGCTCGAACTTGCGCGGGCGCACGCCGGGCGTGTCGTAGGCGACGGGCTCCCCGAGCGCCATGCCGTGGAACAGCTCGAAGACGAAGCCGCCCGGGCCGACGAAGCGCAGGGCCCCCTCGACGCCGGCCTCCGGCGGGGCGTCGTCGATCAGCGTCACGTCCTCGCCGGCGAGCCGCTCGCGCGCGGCCGCGAGCGCGGCGGCGTCGGCGACCTCGAACCCGAGGTGGTCGCAGCCGGCGGCCGCGTCCTCGATCAGCACCAGCTCGTGATGGCGCTCGTTGCACGTCAGGTAGCTCGTGCGGCCGTCGCGCTGCGCTTCGCGCAGCCCGAGGATCGTCTGCGCGAACGCGACCGAGCGATCGAGGTCCGTCACGCGCAGGCCGACATGTCCGATGCGGGTGATCATGCGGTCCCTCCGACCATGCGGTTGCGCAGCACGCCGATGCCCTCGACCTCGACCTCGACGACGTCGCCGTCGGCGAGCAGCACCTGCGGGTCGCGCTTGAAGCCGACGCCGGCGGGCGTGCCGGTGCAGATGATGTCGCCCGGCTCGAGCGTCATCAGCCGCGAGACGAAGGCGATCGTGTCGGCGATCGAGAAGATCATGTCCGCGGTGGTCCCGTCCTGGACGGTCTTTCCGTTCACGCGCGTGCCGATGCGCAGCGCATGCGGGTCGCCGAGCTCGTCGAGCGTGACGAGCTCCGGTCCGCAGGGGCCGAAGTCGTCGACGGCCTTGCCGGCGGTCCACTGGCTCGTCTGGTGCTGGACGTCGCGCGCGGTCAGGTCGTTGAAGGCCATCGCGCCGGCCACGTGCTCGAGCGCGCGCTCGGCCTCGACGCCCTTCGCGCGCGTGCCGATCACGACCGCCAGCTCGGCCTCGTAGTCGACGGCCTTGCTGTCCGCCGGCAGCGCGACGTCCGCGCTCGGGCCGACGAGCGAGTTGCGGAACTTCGCGAACAGCATCGGCACCTCGGGCAGCGGCAGGTTCGCCTCGGCGGCGTGGTCGCGGTAGTTGAGCCCGATGCAGAGAATCTTGTCGGGGTCGGGGACGGGCGGCCCGAGCTCGAGCTGCTCGCGCGGCATCCCGTCCGCGCTTGCCGCGGCGTCCGCGAGCGCCGCGCGCTCGGCGGCGGGCGCCGCGATCAGCGCGCGCATCGAGGACCAGTCGCGCGTCGTGTCGAGCCCGGCCGCCGCCGCGGCCTGCGCGGCGTCGACGACGAGTTCACCGCGTGCCACCCCCGCGCGCCAGGACCCGTCCCCCTCCGGACCTCGCCGGTAGCTCACCAGCCGCATGCGACCTCCATCATTCCTTGTGGACGATTCAAAAGATTGGATATGACCAGATAAACTGTATTCAGTTTGAGGATGCACGTCAACGCTCGGCCGCCGCGAGCAGCGCGGCCACGCCCCCGAGCGCGATCGCGGCGCCCACGCCCGCGAGCGCCTGGCCTCCGAGCGGGCCGATCAGCAGCCCGCCGAGCAGCGTGCCGCCGCCGATGCCGGCGTTGCACGCCACGACGTTGAGGGCGGAGACCGCCTCGCGCTGGTCCGGCGCGACCTCGAGCACGCGCGTCGAGACCGCGACCGAGAGGCCGGCGAGCGCGGCGCCCCAGACGGCGATCAGCGGCACCGCGACCCACACCACGGCGCCCAGCAGCGCGAGGCCGGCGAGCACGCACGCGAGCAGGGCGACGAACGCCGCCGCCGTGCGGCCGGCGTCGCGGTCGACCGTGCGGCCGGCGACGATGTTGCCGACGACGCTCATCGCGCCGAACGCCAGCAGCAGCGGGCTGATCGCGCTGGACGGCAGTCCGGCAACGTCGAGCGCGATGACCGTCAGGTACGTGTAGACGGCGAACTGCGCGGTGAACGCGAGGAACGCGGCGAGCGTCATCAGCTGCACCGGCCTGCGCCGCAGCAGCTGCCGGAGGCCGCCCCCGCGCTCGTGCGCGCGTCCCGGCATGCGCGGCAGCGCGCGCAGTGCGACGACGAGCACGAGCGCGGCGACGAGCGCGGCCGCGAGGAACGCGGAGCGCCAGCCGGCGCGCTGGCCGAGCAGCGTCGCGAGCGGGATGCCGCCGATCGAGGCGGCCGCGTTGCCGAGGAACATGATCGAGATCGCGCGTCCCTGGCGGTCGACGCCGGCGAGGCGCCCCGCGATCGGGGCGGCGATCGACCAGAACAGCCCGTGTGCGAGGCCGCCGAGCAGGCGCGCCCCGAGCAGCACGGCGTAGCCGGGCGCGAGGCCGGCGACGAGGTTGCTCGCGCACAGGTCGGCGAGCACGAGCACGAGCAGGCCGCGGCGCTCGCGGCGCGCGGTCGCGCGCGCGAGCGGGACGGCGCTGAGGGTCGCGGTCGCGGCGTAGCCCATCACGAGCAGGCCGGCGGCTGGGACCGAGACGTCCAGGCTCTCGGAGATCTGCGGCAGCAGGCCGACCGGCAGGTTGGCGAGCGTCACGCACAGGAACGTCCCGAGCGCGAGCGTCGCGAGGCCGCCTGACGTCTCGCTCCGCCGGGTAGCTGCCGAAGGAGGGAGTCGCCGCGACAGAAGCATTGGGATACAGTTATAAAGAATGCATCCAATTAGCGTGCATCCGCTTGCGGTCGGCCTCGTCGGAGCCGGTCCGTGGGCATGGGGGGTCCACGCGCCGCTGCTCGCGGCCGGCCCCGAGACGCGCCTCGCCGGCGTGTGGGCGCGCGACCCCGAGCGCGCCCGCGAGCTCGCCGACGCGCATGGTGCGCCCGCCTTCGCCGAGTACGAGGCGCTGCTGGCCGCCTGCGACGCGGTCGCCTTCGCCGTGCCGCCCGCGGTCCAGGCGCGCATGGCCCCGCAGGCCGCCCGCGCGGGCCGCGCGCTGCTGCTGGAGAAGCCGCTCGGCGAGAGCCTCGCGGAGGCGGAGCGGGTGCAGGCCGCGATCGCCGCCGCCGGCGTGCCCCACATGGTCGCCTTCACCTACCGCTTCGTCCCCGAGGTGCAGGCGCTGCTCGCGGCCGCGGGGCGGGAGGGCGTCGAGCTGACGGGCGGACGCGCCTGCTTCTTCACCGGCTCCTACCGCGGCGGTCCGTTCGCGCACGGCTGGCGGCTCGAGCACGGCTCGCTGCTCGACACCGGCGCGCACGTCGTCGACCTGCTCGACGCCGCGCTCGGCCCGATCGAGCAGGCGCGGGCGATGCGCCACGGCGACCTGACCGCTGCGCTGCTGCGCCACCGCTCGGGCGCCGTCAGCAGTCTCGCCGTCTGCTCGACGGCCGCCGTCGACGGCTCCCGCATCGAGCTCGAGCTGCTCTCGCCCGAGTGCGAGCTCACGGTCGACGTCTCCGATGCCACGCGCGCCTCGATGATCGGCGTCAGCCGCCTCGGCGGTCCGCAGGCCGATCCGCACGCCTCGCCCTTCCGCGACATGCGCGAGGCGTTCGCCGCGTGCGTCGCCGCCGGCCGCTCGCACGAGCTCGACAGCGCCCGCGCGCTGACGGTCCAGCGCGCGCTCGAGCTGATCCGCGGCGCGCTGCGCTGACCCCCGCCGAGCGCCCCCGAGCGCTGCCGGGAAGCTGCTGGGCACGAGAGCTCTCCATGTCCACTACTAGACAAACTGCATGTGAGTAACTAGACTGTATGCAGTTTGCTGGGAGCGGACGAACACCTCGCTTCTCCCTCCGGCTCCGCCGGAACGCCGAGCAGCCTGGCCGGCGCCGTCGCGCTCGTCACGGGCGCGAGCAGCGGGATCGGGCGCGCGACGGCGCACGCGCTGGCGCGCGACGGAGCGGCGGTCGCCGCGCTCGGGCGCCGGGGCGAACAGCTCGAGTCGCTCGTCGCCGAGCTCGCCGGCGACGACCGCCGCGCGCTCGCGCTGCCCGCGGACGTGGGCGATCCGGCCGCCGTGCGCGACGCCGTGGAGCGCACCGTCGCGGCGCTCGGCCGGCTCGACGTGCTGGTCGCCAACGCGGGCGTGCTGCTGCCGGGACCGATCGACGGCGCACCCGCGCAGGAGTGGGACCGCATGCTCGACGTCAACGTGCGCGGCCTGCTCGCCTGCGTGCGGGAGGCGCTCCCCCACCTGCGCGCGGCGGCGGCCGAAGGCCCGCGCGGCATCTCCGACGTGGTGCTCGTCGGCTCGACCGCCGGGCGCCGCATGGAGCACAACCTCGGCGTCTACGGAGCGACGAAGGCGGCGGTGGCGGCCCTCGCCGAGTCGCTGCGCCGAGAGCTGGCTGGGCGCGGCGTGCGCGTGGGGCACGTCGCGCCGGGCCACACTGCGACCGAGCTCGGCGATCACGGCCGCGCTGGGATCGACGCCGGCGACGGGACTCCGGGCGTCGCACCGCTGGCGGCCGACGAGGTCGCCGCCGCGATCCGCTTCGTCGTCACGCGGCCGCGCGGCGCGGCGGTCAACGAGCTGGCGATCCGTCCGGCGGGGCAGTGGAACTGATGCGCGCGCCCGTCTCAGCGATCGTCGCCGCGCAGCGCGACGAGCGCCCCGAGCGCGAGCACGCCGCCGGCCGCCGTCAGGCCGCGCGGTCCGACGAGCGGCAGCAGGCCTCCGCCGAGCAGCGCGCCGCCGCCGATGCCGACGTTCGCGGCGACGACGTAGAGCGCGGAAGCGGCGTCGGGCGCGTCGGGCGCGAGCGACAGCACGCGCGTCTGCAGCACGACTGCGAGGCCGGCGATCGCCGCGCCCCAGCCGCCGATCAGCAGCGCGGTCGCGGGCAGCAGGCCGCCGGCGACGGTCGCGCCGACCAGCACGACGGCGAGCAGCGCCGCGCCGCCGCGCGCGGCGCGCGCCACGTCGCGATCGGCGGCGCGGCCGGCCGCCAGCGTGCCGGCGAGTCCGCAGGCGCCGTAGGCCAGCAGCAGCGGCCCGAGCGCGTGTCCCGCCGCGTGCGTGACGTCGCGCACGAACACCGCCACGTAGGTGAAGGCGGCGAAGTGCGCGACGTACACGAGCGCGGTCGCGATCACGACGTCGCGCAGCCGTCTGCGCCGCAGCAGGTCGGCCGGCGCCGTGGCCTCGCGCGCCGGCAGCGCCTCCGTGCGGGGGACGAGCAGCGCGACCGCGAGCAGCGTCAGCGCGCCGAGCGCCCCGGCGGCGAGGAACGCGATGCGCCAGCCGGCCTGCTGGCCGACCAGGGTGCTGAGCGGGATGCCGCCGACCATCGCGACCGAGATGCCGACGAACACGAGCGCGGTCGCGCGGCCCTGCCCGCGGCCTGCCATCAGGCGCCCGGCGAGCGACGCGATGACCGACCAGAACAGCCCGTGCGCGACGCCGCACACGACGCGCGCCGCGAACATCGGCGCAAAGCTCTGGGTCGCGGCGCCGACGACGTTCGCGGCGCACAGCGCGGCGAGCAGCACGACGAGCAGGCGGCGGCGCTCCCAGCGCGCGGTCAGCGCCGTCATCGGCACCGCCGTCAGCACGACGGCGCCCGCGTAGCCCGTCACGAGCAGACCCGTGGCGCTCAGCGAGGCGCCGAGGCCGTGGGCGACCTCCGGCAGCAGTCCCACGGGCAGGTTCTCGGTGGTGACGAACACGAACGCTCCGAACGCGAGGGCGGCAACGCCGAGCTGTGCGCGGATGCCGTTGCCGCGGTCGACCGCGCGGGAGCGGGCCTCTCCACTCAGCCCAGACAATTTTGTCCATCTGTTGACATCTTTGTTCGCGCAACCTACCATGCGCCCGCTGCAAGCTCCGTGCCCCCGCGCGGAGGACAGCGACGAGGAGAGCTGCATGACTGAGACTTCGCACGCCGCCGACGGGCCGCGCTCGATCGGCGTCGGGATGCTGGGCTACGCGCTGATGGGGCGGGTGCACGCGAACGCGCTGCGCACGCTGGCGTACATGGCGTGGCCGCCGCCGCTGACGCCGCGGCTCGTCGCGGTCGCCGGCCGCACCGAGGCCGCCGTCGCCGACGCGGCCGTCCGCTACGGCTTCGAGCGCCACACGACCGACTGGCGCGACCTGATCGCCGACGAGCGGATCGAGCTGCTCGACAACGTCGGCACGAACGACCTCCACGGCGAGCCCTCGATCGCGGCCGCCGAGGCCGGCAAGCACGTCGTCTGCGAGAAGCCGCTCGGCCGCACGGCGGACGAGAGCTTCGAGATCTGGGCGCGCGTCGCGCGCACCGGCGTCAAGCACATGTGCGCCTTCAACAACCGCTTCGCGCCGGCCGTGCGGCTCGCGCGCAAGCTGATCGAGGACGGCGCGCTCGGCGAGATCCACCACTTCCGCGGCCACTTCCTGCAGGACTGGCTCGCCGATCCCGCGATGCCGCTCAACTGGCGACTGGAGAGCGGCACGGCCGGCTCGGGCGCGCTCGGCGACGTCGGCGCGCACGTGATCGACCTCGGCCGCTACCTCGTCGGCGAGATCGCCGCCGTCAGCGCGACGACGCGCACGTTCGTGCCCGAGCGCGAGGGCGGGAAGGTCGACGTCGACGACGCCGCGGCCGTGGTCGCCGAGTTCGAGAACGGCGCGATCGGGACGATCGAGGCCTCGCGCTTCTGCTACGGCCGCCGCGCGCAGCTCGGCTTCGAGATCAACGGCTCGAAGGGCTCGGTCGCCTACGACCTCGAGCGCGTCAACGAGCTGCAGGTCTACCTCAACGACTCCGAGCCGGGGCCGCTGGCACAGGGCTTCCGGCGCGTGCTGGCGACGGACGCCGGTGTGCCCTACGCCGACATGTGGTGGCCGTCGGGGCTGACGATCGGCTGGGAGCACACCTTCGTGCACGAGCTCCACCACGCGCTCGCGTGCATCGCCGACGACGCGCCGATCGCTCCCCACGGGGCGACGTTCGAGGACGGCTACCGCGTCGCCGAGGTGTGCGACGCCGTGCTGCGCTCGGCCCGCTCGGGCCGGCGCGAGGAGATCGCGTACCGCACCCTCGGCGAGTCGGCGGACGTCGCCGCGACGGGGGCTGCGCGGTGAGCGACGTGCGCTTCCGCTACGCCTACAGCGCGTTCGTCTACCACGACGAGCCGGTCGAGCGATCGCTCGAGCGGGTCGCGCGCTGCGGCTACGACGGGCTCGAGCTGATGGCGTGGCCGGAGCGCTTCGGGCAGGCGCCGGCGATCGCCCGCCACGCGCGGGCCGCCGGCGTCGCGATCGGCTCGGTGTGCGCGAGCGCGCCGCCCGATCGCGACCTGACCCACCCCGACGCGTCGGTTCGCGCGGCCGCCGTCGCGCACCTGCGCGCAAGCGCCGACTTCGCGGCCGCGGTCGGCGCCGGCACGATGGTCGTCTCGCCCAGCGCCGCCGGCAAGACGACGCGCCTCGCGCCGCCCGCCGACGAGCGCGCATGGGCGATCGAGGGCCTGCGCGCCGTCGGCGAGCACGCCGCCGGGCTCGGCGTCGAGCTCGTGCTCGAGTGCTGGAACCGCTACGAGACCTACTTCCTCAACCGGCTCGAGCAGGCCGCCGAGCTGTGGCGCGCGACCGGGCTGACGAACGGCGGCGTGATGGCCGACACGTTCCACATGAACATCGAGGAGGCGTCGATCGCCGACGCCCTCCTCGCGGTCGCGCCGCTGCTGCGGCACGTGCACCTGGCGGACTCCAACCGCGCCGCACCCGGGACCGGGCACATCGACTTCGCGCCGATCTTGCAGGCGCTGACGGCGATCGGCTACGACGGCTGGCTCTGCTTCGAGCTGCTGCCGCCGGTCGCCGACGTGTTCGCGGCGATGGACGCCGGCGAGCACACCGACTTCCTCGACCGCTACACGCGGTCGGCCGTCGAGCACGTGCGCGCGCTCGCGGCCGAGCCGATGGGAGTGCCGGCATGAGCCGGCGGGGCGCGGACCGGTGGTCCGGTTTGCGCCTGAGAGCGCAGGGAGAGACAAAGGACGGAGGAGAGAGATGAAGGTGAGAGGCTCCCGTTCCGAACGCCGCCGCTGGCGCGCGACATGGCTCGTCGCGCTTGCCATGCTCGCGGCCAGCATGCTGCTGGCGGCCTGCGGCGGCGGCGACGACAACTCGTCGTCCTCGTCGACGAGCGGCTCGTCGGGCAAGCAGTCGGCCACGATCCAGTGGTGGGACTCCTACGGGAACATCCCGGAGCGCAACAAGGCGCTCCAAGAGGTGTTCGACCAGATCAGAGCGGACACCGGCGTCACGGTGAAGCGCACGACGTTCGAGTACGGCGAGTTCCGCGACAAGCTCGTGCAGGCGGCCGCGACCGGGCAGTTCCCCGACATCGCCTTCGTCGACCAGGGCGACGTGCCGATCTACGCCGACCAGGGCATCATCTCGGACGTCACCGACAAGGTGAACGCGTGGGACGGCAAGGACCAGATCCTGCCGAACATCCTGGAGGCCGTGCACTACAAGGACAGATACTGGGGCGTCCCGTTCCTGACGAACGCCACGGCGATGTTCTACAACGTCGAGCAGTTCAGAGCGGCCGGCATCGCGCAGCCGCCGACGACCTGGGACGAGCTGAGCGCCGACGCCAAGAAGCTCACGAGAGGCAGCACGTCGGGCTTCTGCTTCGCGGCGAACGCGAACGAGGAGGGCTCCTCGGTGTTCGAGCCGTTCCTGTGGCAGGCCGGCGGCGACGTGCCGACGATCGGCGATCAGGCGAGCATCGACGCGCTCGACTTCGTCAACTCGTTCGTGAAGGACGGCACGGCGCCGAAGTCGATCCTCTCGTGGGGCCAGAACGACATCGCCAACCAGTTCATCGCGCGCAACTGCTCGATGATGGTCAACGGCCCCTGGGAGCTCGGCGCGCTCGCCGAGCAGGCGAGATTCGACTGGGACGTCGCGCCGATGCCGAGAGGCGCCCAGGCGGCTTCGTCGCTCGGCGGCGAGCAGCTGGTGATCTCCAAGAACGCGGACATGGACGCGGCCTGGACCGTCGCCGAGCAGGTGCTCGACCCGGCCGTGATCGGCAGAGTCGCGATCAGCCTCGGCGGCCTGCCGAACCGCAAGGACACCGAGAGCGACCCGGCCTGGACGACCGGCAAGGGCCGCCAGGCGTTCGCGGACAGCGTCCAGTACGCGAGACCGCGCAGCGTCTACGGGCCGAAGTACAACCAGATCTCCGAGCAGATCTGGACGATGGTGCAGAACGTGCTCTCGGGCACGAAGTCCTCCGCGGACGCGGCGAAGGAGGCGGGCACGGCGATCCAGCCGCTGCTCCCCGCCAGCTGACCGACCGTCCGACCGGGTGGGCGGCGGATCTGCGCCCCCCACCCCCCTGACATCCATCCCCCCCCATGCTCCTTCACAACAACTACGACAACCGCTACCACGCCGTCCGCCGGCGGCTGGGCCGCGCGCTCGGCAACTACCTGTTCGTGCTGCCGGCGACGCTGTTCCTGCTCGCCTGCCTGCTGTACCCGCTGATCCTCAACGTGATGATCAGCTTCCAGGACTTGACGGCGGGCACGCTGCTCAGCGGCGGGCCGTGGGTCGGCTTCGACAACTACCGGGCGGTCTTCGACGACCCCGGCTTCATGCCGGCGCTGATGCACTCGATCGTCTTCACCGGCTTCTCGGTCGGCTTCCAGGTCTCGATCGGGTTGAGCCTCGCCCTCTTCTACAACCGGCAGTTCCCCGGCAATCGTGCGATGCGCGGCCTGTTCCTGGTCGCCTACGCCGTGCCCGTCGTCGCGACGGGCGCCGTCTTCCGCTGGCTGCTCGACGGGCAGTCGGGCGTGATCAACTGGGCGCTGCGCAGCGCCGGCATCATCGACACGCCGCACGCGTGGCTGAGCGAGCCGAGCACCGCGCTGCCCGCGCTGATCTTCGTGAACATCTGGCTCGGCATCCCGTTCAGCCTGATGGTCCTGCTCGCCGGCCTGCAAGGGATCCCCAGATCGCTCTACGAGGCGGCGCGGATCGACGGCGCGGGGCCGCTCGCGCAGTTCCGCTACATCACGCTGCCGCAGCTGCGTCCCGCGCTGCTCGCGGTCGTGCTGCTCGGGACGATCTTCACCTTCAAGGTCTTCGACCTCGTCTGGATCACGACGCAGGGCGGGCCGGCGAACGCGACGCAGGTGCTGCCGACGTTCGCCTACAAGTTCGTCTTCCAGCAGCTGCTGATCGGCAAGGGCGCGGCGGTCCTCAACCTGATGTTCGTGATGCTGCTGGCGTTCTCGCTCGTCTACCTGTGGGCGGCGCGGCGTGAGGAGGCGAACGTATGAGCGCGCACGCCGAGCGCCGGGCCTCGCGGTCCCGGCGCCGCTGGCTGCTCACGCTGGGGAGCGTGCTGCTGATCGCGGTCTTCCTGTTCCCGATCTACTGGATGATGGCGACGGCCGTGAAGGCGCCCGACCAGATCGTCGTCTATCCGCCGAAGCTGGTCCCGACGCACTTCGACTTCAGCGTCTGGACGGATCGGATCTTCAAGGAGTCGATCTTCGTCCGCTACCTGCTCAACAGCGTGATCGTCGGCGTCGGCACCGCCGTCCTGTCGGTCGTGCTGGCGGCGCCCGCCGCCTACGGGCTCGCGCACCTGCGCATCCGCGGCAAGGGCGCGCTGCTGCTGCTGAACCTGAGCGCGCTGATGTTCCCGGCGATCATGATCGCGACGCCGCTGTTCGTGATCTTCAACCGGCTCGGGCTGGCGAACAGCTACCTCGGGTTGATCCTCGCGAACTCGACGCTTGCGGTGCCGTTCTCGATCGTGCTGCTGCGGCCGTTCTTCCTGTCGATCCCGTACGAGCTGACGGAGGCGGCGCGGATCGACGGCTGCACGCGCTTCGGCGCGTTCGCGCGGATCGTCGTGCCGCTCGCGCGGCCGGGCCTGTTCACCGCCGGGGTGTTCGCGTTCCTGCTCGGCTGGGGCGACCTCGTGTTCGCGCTCACGCTCGTGCAGAGCGACGAGATGCGGCCGGTGACCGCGGGCCTGTGGGCGTTCTTCGGACTCAACGTGACGAACTGGAACGGCGTGATGGCGCTGTCGACGCTCGCGATGCTGCCGCCGCTGGTGGTGGTGCTGTTCGCGCAGCGCCACATCGTCGCGGGCCTCACGGCCGGTGGAGTGAAGGAATGATCGTGCGAGCAGATGGGAGCCAGCTGTGGCCGGTGTGACGTTCGACCGAGTGACGAAGGACTTCGACGGCGGCGTGCGCGCGGTCGCGGAGCTGGAGCTGGAGGTCCGCGACGGCGAGCTGATGGTGTTCGTCGGGCCGTCCGGATGCGGCAAGACGACCGCCCTGCGGATGGTCGCCGGGCTGGAGGACGCCTCCGACGGCGACATCCGCATCGGCGAGCGCGTCGTGACGCAGCTCGACCCGCGCGAGCGCGACATCGCGATGGTCTTCCAGAACTACGCGCTGTACCCGCACATGACGGTGTTCGACAACATCGCGTTCGGGCTCAAGATGCACGGCGTCAAGCGCGTCGAGATCGACGAGCGGGTGAGACGGATCAGCGGGATCCTCGGCCTCGACGACTTCCTGTCGCGCAAGCCGCGCCAGTTGTCGGGCGGCCAGCGCCAGCGCGTCGCGATGGGGCGCGCGATCATCCGCGAGCCGCACGTCTTCCTGATGGACGAGCCGCTCTCGAATCTCGACGCGCGCCTGCGGGGGCAGATGCGCGCCGAGATCTCGCGCATCCAGCGCGAGCTCGAGACGACGACGATGTACGTCACGCACGACCAGGTCGAGGCGATGACGATGGGCCACCGCGTGGCGGTCATGCGCAAGGGGCAGCTGCAGCAGGTCGACGTGCCGCAGGTGCTGTTCGACTCGCCCGCGAACCTGTTCGTCGCGAGCTTCATCGGCTCGCCCTCGATGAACCTGATCCAGGCGCCGCTGGAGCGCGACGGCGACGAGCTCGTCGCGCGGATCGGCGAGCAGCGGCTGCCGCTGCCGCCTGAGGCGATCGCGCGCAACCCGCGCGTGGCCGACTTCGCCGGGCGCGTCGTCGCGCTCGGCATCCGGCCCGAGCACTTCGAGCTCGTCGGCGCGGGGGAGGGGCTGCGCGGCACGGTCGTGCTGACCGAGGCGCTCGGCTCCGAGCGGCTGATCCACGTCGAGGTCGAGGCTTCGCCGGTCGTCACCGACGAGGTGCTCGAGGTGGCGGTCGACACGGACGTCGCTGCGGCCGAGGGGCTGAAGTGGGAGGCCAGCCAACGCCGCACGGTCGTCGTCACGCGCTTCGGGGTCGAGGTCGCCGCGAACGTGGGCGATTCGGTCGAGCTGCGGGCGGCGCCGGGCAAGGCGTACTTCTTCGACTTGGAGACGGGCCGCGCGATCTGAACGGCAGCGGGCATTCCTGACGCCAACGTGCAACATCTGTCATGGAGCGAGGTAGACTCGACGCCACAATGGCGATGGAGGCGGAGTCCCGGCACGTCCTTCGCACGCTGCGTGCGATCGAGCTGCTCGCGGCGGGGCCCAGCTCCGAGGCCGAGCTGGCGGAGGCGCTCGAGGTGCATCCGCGCACCGTGCGCCGGCTGCTGCAGCGGCTCGTCGAAGTCGGATACGCGACCGAGGTCGACGGACAGCCGGGGCAGTTCACGGCGACGCTGAAGATCGTCGCCGTCGCGGGGCGCGTGCTCCAGCGCACCGACCTCGTGCAGCTCGCGCGACCGTTCGTCGCGCGCCTGCGCGACGACAGCGGCGAGTCGGCGTACCTCACCGTCCCGGCGGAGGGCGGCGCGATGCACGTGCTGCGGGAGGACTCCGGCAACGTGATCTCCGCCCGCCCGCGCCTGTCCGAGCTCGTGCCCTACCACGCGACCGCGGTCGGCAAGGTGCTGCTCGCGTATGGGGCGGTGCCCGAGCCGAGCGAGCCGCTGGAGCGCTGCACGGAGTTCACCAGCGCCGAGCTGCCCGATCTGCACCGCCAGCTCGAGGACACGCGGGCGCGTGGCTACGCGGTCGACGACCGCGAGCACGATCGCGACCAGCGCTGCGTCGCGGCGCCGGTGCGCGACTACGCGGGCGCCGTGGTGGCGGCGCTCGGCATCTGCGCGCCCGCGTTCCGCTTCACCTCCGCCGACGTGCCGGCCGTGGGCGACCTGATCGTGCGCCTCGCCGCGGAGCTGTCGGCGGCGAACGGCTTCATCGGCGAGGCCGAGCTGACGGGGGCGGCCTCCGCCGCCTGACATATTTGTCATTTGCTTGACGAGATTGTCTGCGGCGGGCTAGGCTCCGTCGCATGTACACCGCCCTCAGCCTGCCCGCCCTCGGCATCGACGCCGACCTCCCGACCACCGCGGCGCTCGCCGCCGCCCACGGCTTCGACGCCGTCGAGCTGAATGCGCGCGAGGTGGCCGAGCTCGGCGCCGAGCGCGCGCGCGAGCTCGTCGAGGCCGCCGGCCTGCGCGTCGGCGGCTTCCTGCTGCCGCTCGAGTGGCACGAGGACGAGGAGACGTGGCGGCGCGAGCTGGAGCAGCTGCCGCGGCTCGCGGGCGCGGCCGTCGCCGCCGGCTGCGAGACCGCGTTCACGTGGATCTGGCCGTTCTCCGATACACGCGACTGGGACGACAACTGGGCCTTCCACGTCGAGCGCCTGACGCCGATCGTGGCAATCCTCGACGAGCTGGGCTGCCGCCTCGCGCTGGAGTACGTGGGTCCGGCGACGATGCGCGCCGGCCATCGCCACGCGTTCGTCCACCGGCTGCCCGAGGCGCTCGAGCTGGCGACGCAGCTGGGCGAGCGCGTCGGCGTGCTGATCGACACCTACCACTGGCACACGACCGGCGCCGACGCCGACGAGCTGCGCGCGCTGCCGCTCGAGCGGATCGGCTACGTGCACGTCAACGACGCGCCGGCCGGGCTTCCCGTCGACGAGCTGGACGACCTCAGACGCGCGCTGCCGGGCGAGACCGGCGTGATCGACGTCGACACGTTCCTGACGATCGTGCGCGACGCCGGCTATGCGGGCCCGGTCGTGGCCGAGCCGTTCGAGGCGGCGATGGCCGGGCTGCCGTCCGACGACGACGCGCGCGTGGCGGCGACGGCGGCGGCGATGCGCCGCGTGCTGGACGGCGTGCCTCAGGGCTGAGCGCGCCGGGGCGGCGAGCCCGCCCCCGCGGCCGGGCGCCCGGCCCGGTCAGCCGGCGGCGAGCGCGGCCTGTACCTCGCCCAGCAGCGCGACCGCCTCGACGTCGGCGTGGTCGAGCTGGCGCAGCATCGCGCGCTCGACGCCGGCGTCCGCGAGCGCCCGCAGCCGCTCGACGACCTGCTCGACGGTCCCTGCGAGCCAGTTGGGATGCTCCTGCAGGAACGCCTCCGGCTCGACCGCTCTGCCGGTCCGGGCGATCGTCGCGCGCAGGCGCTCCCGCACCTCGCGCTCGTCGGCGCCGACGATGCAGCCGGTCATCAGCGAGCGGCGCAGCGTCGCCGGATCGCGGCCGGCGCGCGCGCATGCCTCGTCGAGGCGCGAGCAGAGCGCACGGAAGTCGTCCGGAGAGGCGAACGCGGTGTTGTACTCCTGCGCCCACCGCACGGCCGGCTCGACCGTGCCGCGCTTGCCGCCGCCGCCGACGATCAGCGGCGGGTGCGGCTGTTGCACGGGCCTCGGCCGCGCCTGCGCCGCGTCGAGCGTCAGCGTCTCGCCGGCGAGCGAGACCGCGTCCTCCGTCCACAGCCGCGCGAGCGCCTCCAGCTGCTCGGAGAAGGCGCGCAGGCGGGACGGCCCGTCGGGGAACGGGAAGCCGAACGCGACGTGCTCGCGCTCGAACCAGCCCGCGCCCGTGCCGACCTCGATGCGCCCGCCGGAGATGTGATCGACGGTCGTCGCGGTCCGTGCGAGCTGCGCGGGCCGGCGGAAGCCGACGGGGGAGACGAGCGTGCCGAGACGGAGCCGCTCGGTGACGGCCGCGAGGCCGGCGAGCACGCTCCACACGTCGAACGCGCCGCGCTCGGGCTCGTCGTAGACGGAGACGGCATGGTCGGAGCTGAAGATGCCGTCGAGCCCGGCGCGCTCGGCCGCCCGCGCGAGCGCGAGCCACTGCGGCCAGCCCACGTCCTCCTGGCCCTCGATCATCAGGCAGATGCGCACATTGCCTCTTTCTGTCCACAGTTGACGAAATTTGTCGTAGGATACGCCGCGTGCGGATCGGACTGCTCTCGACGGCGAAGATCAACGACGCGATCCTCGCGGGCGCGGCCGCATCCGACCGCGTCGACGTCGTCGCGGTCGCGAGCCGCGACGCTTCGCGCGCGCAGGCGTACGCCGACGCGAAGGGGATCGCACGCGCCCACGGCGGCTACGACGCGCTGCTCGCCGACGATGCGGTCGACGCCGTCTACATCTCGCTGCCGAACGGCCTGCATCACGAATGGACGCTGCGCGCGCTCGCCGCCGGCAAGCACGTGCTGTGCGAGAAGCCGTACTCGCGGCGGCCGCACGAGGTGGAGGAGGCGTTCGACGCCGCCGACGCAGCCGCGCTCGTGCTGATGGAGGCGTTCATGTATCGCCATCACCCGCAGCTGGCCCACGTGCGCGAGCTGCTCGGGCACGGTGCGATCGGACGGCTGCGCGCCGTTCACGGCACGTTCAGCTTCCACGTCGAGGATCCCGACAACCCGCGCCTCGTGGCCGAGCTCGACGGCGGCGTGCTGATGGACGCGGGCTGCTATCCGGTCAGCGGCGTGCGGATGCTCGCCGGTGAGCCGATGGACGTCAGCGGCGAGGCGGTCGTCGGGCCGACGGGCGTCGACCTGTCGTTCCACGGGCTGCTGCGCTGCGCCGACGACGTGGTCGGCACGGTCGAGGCGTCGTTCCTCGGGCCGTGGCGCCAGCGGCTGGAGGCGGTCGGCGAGCGCGGCGTGCTGACGCTCGAGTCGCCCTTCAGCACGAAGGCGTCGTGCGTCGTGCGCGTGCGCGCCGACGGCGAGGAGACGGTCCGCGAGATCGCCTTCGCCGACGCCTACCGGTTGGAGCTGGAGAACCTCGCCGACGCGATCGACGGCACCGCGCCGGCGCTGCTCGGCCGCGCCGACGCGCTCGGGCAGGCGCGCGCGCTCGACGCGCTGCTGCGCGCCGCCGCCGAGCGGCGCGTCGTTCAGCTGCCGTAGCGCGCGGCGGCGACCTTGCGCACCGCCGCGATCACGTCGCCGGCGTCGGCGTCGCTCCAACGCTGGCTGATGCCGATCGTCACCGCCCGCCCGAGTTGGTCGAGCGTGTTGGGGCACATGTCGCGGCTGTACTCGACGCTGCCCGCGTAGAACTGCGGCGCCCACGGGAACCCGCTGCGGTCGGCGCTGCGCTTCTCCAGCACGTACGTCCAGTTGCTGTAGACGTGGCGGTCGGGCAGCCCCTGGTTGTGGATCGTCCCGTTCGCGACCCCCTCGGCCGCGAGCGCGGCCGAGAAGCGCTCCGCCTCGGCTGCCGAGGGCAACGAGAGCCCGAGCACGATGCCGCAGTCGCCGTCGGGGTCGGCCACGCGCTGCAGCGCGACGCCGGGCGTCTCGCGCAACGCCTCGACGAGCCGGCGCTTGAGCGCGCGCGTGCGCGCGAGGATCCCCGGCAGGCGACCCATCTGCACGACGCCGACGGCCGCGCGCAGCTCGCACATGCGGTCGTTGGAGCCGGCGAAGGCGTGCTCGCCGGGGCTGTCGGGGCGCCAGAATCCCATCCCCGAGTCGTGGCGCGAGCAGGCGCGCCGCCAGACGCGCTCGTCGTCGGTCGCGAGCACGCCGCCGTCGCCGCTCGTGACGAGCTTGTGGTGGCCGAGGCTGAACTCGGCCGCGTCGCCGAGCGAGCCGAGCGGACGCCCGCGATACGTCCCGCCGTTCGCCTGCGCGCAGTCCTCCAGCACGAGCAGGTCGTGGCGCCGCGCGACCGCGAGCAGCTCGTCCATCTGGCACGGCAGCCCGCGCATGTGCACCGGGATCACGCAGCGCGTGAGCGGGGTGATCTTGCGCTCGACGTCGCGCGGGTCGAGCGTGAGCGTGTCGTCGATCTCCGCGATCACCGGGATCGCCCCGGCGAGCAGCACCGCCGCCGCGGTCGCGACGAACGTGTAGCCGGGGACGATCACCTCGTCGCCGACGCCGACGCCGAGGCCCGCGAGCGCGGCGACGAGCGCGTTCGTGCCGCCGGTCGTGGCGAGCGCGAAGCGCCGCCCGGTCTGTGCGCGGAAGGCCGCCTCGAGGCGGCCGGCGTACGTCTCGTCCTCCGGCGCGAGGAAGCGGAAGATCTGCCGCCGCTCGAGCACCTCGGTGACGGCGGCGATCTCCTCCGCCCCGACCTCCTGGATGCCGTGAAGCGTCTGCGGCAGCGGCGCGGTGCGAATCGGCGTGCCGCCGTCGAGCGCGAGCGGCTCGACGTGCGGCTGCCTCAGCTCCATCTCAGGACGGTCGTCAGGATGTCCTCCTTGGCGCCGCGCAGCTGCTCGTAGATGCGCTGGGCGTCGGCGGGGTCCTGGACGTCGGCGGTGAGCGCGCCGAGGTCGAGCTTGCCGCGCTCGACGAGCGAGAGGACCGCCTCGATGTCGCGCCGCTGGTGGTCGCGCGGCATCAGGAACGACAGCTCCTTCTCGAACGCGGCCAGCGGCGGGAGGCTGAAGCGGTCGGCGTAGCTGCCCTGGATCACGTACCGCGGTGCGGGCGTGAGCGCGTTGTCCCACGGCAGCTCGCGCGCCATCGCGATCACGTCGTCGATCGCGCCGGGACGGCCGGTCGCGTCGACGACGACGTCGAAGCCCGGAGGGGCCTCGTCGGCGAGCGTCTCGGCGAGCGAGCCGCGCAGCGCGCGCGCGTCGACGCCGCGCGCCCGCACGGGCGCCGCGCGCGCCTCCGACAGGTCGACCGCGACGACGTGCGCGCCGCTCGCCGCGTGCGCGAGCGCCGACAGGTGCCCGATCGGGCCGAGCCCGACGACCAGCACGCGCTCGTGCGGCTGCGGGCGGCTGAGGCGCACGCCGTGGTAGGCGATCGCGGCGAGCTTGACGGCAGCTGCGCTCAGCATGTCCACGTCTTCTGGGATCGGCACCAGGTCGGCCGCCGCGACGACGGCGTGGCGGACATGGCCGCCCCACTGCAGGTTCACGTCGGCGCGCTGCGTGCCCTTGCAGATCACGCGCGCGCCCTCGGCGAGCGCGGCGTCGGGCCCGCACGCGACGACCGTCCCGCTCATGGCGTAGCCGGGCACGAAGGGGTGGGGAATCGGGTTCGGCTGGCGACCTGCCCAGCAGCGCAGCTCGGTGCCCGGGCTGATGCACGTGTACGCCGACTCGACCAGCACCTCGCCGGAGGCGGGCGCGGGGATGTCGACGCCGGTCAGCTCGACCGTCTCGGTGTTCGTCATTACGACGGCGGCGCTTCTCATCCGCCGATGGTAGGTCCTCGCAGAGAAAAATGTCAACCAGATGACAGAATAGTCATCCCTGCTGCTCCAACCGCCACGGCCACCGCGCCCGCCGGCGCACCGACCCCGTGCAGAGAGGAGCCCGGTCAAGCCTCGATGGCGGCGCCGCGCAGCGGGTTCTGCCCAGCGCAGTGCGGTGAAGCGGGCGAAGTCGGTGTCGGTGGAGTGGAGGGTGAGGCCGTGTTCGATCGCGAGCGCGGTCCACCCTGCGCTACAGGACGAGCCGTCTGCGGAGCACGAGCAGCGGAACGACGGCGAGCAGCATCGTCGACACCGTCAGCCAGACTGCGTCGCTCGCGATCGTCTCGACGTGGGCTCCGCTCGTCAGGGCGCGCGCGATCCCGACCAGATGTTGCGTCGGTGCCAGCCACGCAATCGGCTGTGCCCAGCCCGGCAGCATCTCCGTCGGATAGAAGACGCCTCCGAAGAGGAACATCGGATTGAGCACCAACGTGAAGAACGCGGCGAGCGAGTCCATCGTGCGCACGAACATGGTGAACGCCATGCCGACACCCGCAAACGTCAGCCCACCCAGAAAGAGGAACGGCGGCAGCAGCAGCGCGAAGCGGCTGTCCACGTAGCCCAGCGCGGCGATGACGAGCAGGAAGGATGTGCCGTGGAGGCAGGCGCGCGTGCCCGCCCACAGCAGCTCACCGAGCACGATGTCCTCGACCTCGACCGGGGTGGTCAGGACGTTGTCGTGGACGCGGCCCTCGTGCATGCGCCAGAACAGGACGTACGTGGTCTCGAAGGAAGCGGCCCACATCGCGGCGCAGGCGCACAACGCCGGCGCCAGGAACTCGGGATAGCTCCCGCCCTGCACATCCCCCACGTAGCTGCCGAGCCCGAAGCCGAGTGCGAGCAGGAACAGCAGCGGGTCGATGAGCGGCCCCGGAAGCGCGTGCCGCCACAGCTTGAGGAAGACGCGTGCGTGGCGCTGCCAGACCCGCAGCGCCATCCGCAGCCGGGGAGGCCTCATGCGTCGAGCGCCGCGCCGGTGAGATGCAGGAAGAGGCCGTCCAGATCCGCCTGCTCATGCCGCGCGAGCAGCTCGGACGGCGCGCCTTGCTCGATGGCGCGGCCGCGGTCCATGACGAGCACGCGATCGCACAGGCGTGCTGCCTCCTCCATGTAGTGCGTGGTCAGCAGCAGCGCCACGCCGCGCGCACGCAAGCGCTCGAGCATGCTCCAGACCGTCTGACGCGCCTGCGGATCCAGCCCGTTGGTGGGCTCGTCGAGCAGGATCAGCGACGGGCTGGCGACGAGCGCCCGCGCGACCAGCAGGCGACGCCGCATGCCGCCGGAGAGCTGGGCCGGAGGCTCGTCTCCACGCGCGCCGAGGTGCGCGGATGCGAGGAGCTCGTCGGCGCGCGCGCGGGCGGCGAAGCGGTCGAGCCCGTGGTACCGCGCCTGCACGAGCAGGTTCTCGCGCGTCGTCAGGTCGCAGTCGAGGTTCTCCTCCTGCGGGACGACGCCGATGCGGGCCCTGACAGCGCGCGGCATGCGCGCCACGTCGTCGCCGAAGACCGCGATCGATCCGCGGTCTATCGAGGTCAGCCCGCAGGTCATCTTCAGCGTCGTCGACTTGCCGGCGCCGTTGGGTCCGAGCAGGCCGAGCGACTCCCCGGGGCGCACGGCGAATTCCAGGTCGTCCACGATCGGTCGCCCGTTGTATGCCTTGCAAACGCTGCGTGCGATGACCACCGCGGTCCCCTCGGCTTCGGATCCCCCGCGAAACCCGGCGCCCCGCGGGCGCTCGGAGGCCGCAGGATAGGCGCTGCCCCGCCTGCTGGCGAGGAACGATTGTGTCCGCCGCCGGCGGCATCCGATGCGGACAAGAAAGGGAATTGTCAATCAGGAGTGCACTGACTATGAATGTTCGCGGCTTAACGACACCGCGAACCGAAGTGGGGGGAGATGCACGACGCGACCATGCAGGAGGGCTATGTCCCCGAGCGCCTTCCGGCGCTCGGTGCGCAGGAGGCCTACTGGCACCTCAACCGCTTCGCGCCGGGCGCGCTCTCCTCCACCATCTCGATCGGCGTCACCCTCGCGGGCCCGCTCGACCGGGACGCGCTCGCCTGGGCGCTCGACGAGGTCGCGCGCTGCCAGCCGGCGCTGCGGACGACGTTCGAGGAGACCGTCGGCGGACCCGTTCAGGCGATTCACAGCGAGCTGCACCTGCCGTTGCGACACGTGAGATGCACGGGCACGGCGGCCGAGCGGCGCGTCCAGGCGACGCAGGCGGAGCGGGAGGACCGCGCTGCGCCGTTCGACCTCGCCACGGGACCGCTCATGCGCGCGACGCTGATCGAATGCGCGCGCGACGAGCACGTGCTCGTGCTCGTCGCGCAGCACGCCGCGGTCGACGCTCCCGGCCTCGACCTGGTCGTCGAGCAGCTCTTGGCCTGCTACGAGGCGCGGCTCGCCGGTCGGTCGTCACCGCTGCACAACCTGACGGACGCCTACCGGGCCGAGGTCCTCGCACAGAGCGAGTCGCTCGACGACGACACGCTGCGGCGCTGCACGGAGTACTGGCGCCGTTGCGCCACGGCGGCGAGGCCGCTGATCGAGATCCCCGACGCCGCCTTCGACGGTCAGTCGCGTCATCACGAGGCCGGCTGCCTTGCCCTGCGCAGCGACCTCGACGCGTTTGCGCGCCTGCATGAGACCACGCCGTTCGCCGTCGCGGCAGCGACGCTGCGCACGCTGCTCGCCAGCTACACGGGGGCCTCGTCGTTCTTCATCATGACGCCGAGCACGCGCCGCGGCACCGCCGCCTCCCAGCGGCTGGCCGGGATGTTCACCGGCCTGCTGCTGTTGCTCGCCCGCACCGATCCGGACGCGACGTTCGCGGAGCTGCTCGGCCGAGAGCACGCGACGCTGCGCGAGGCGCTCGCACACGACAAGCTGCAGCTCGAGCTGCTGCCTGCGCTGGCGCCGGAGTTCGACGACAGCTGGTGGAGCGACCTCCGACGACACATCTACGAGGTGATGTCCGTCGGGCTCTGGTACCGCGACGTGCGCCGGACCGCGCCCGCTCCGAGCGGCCTGCGGGTGGACCTGACGATGCAGGGATCGGCGGAATCGCCGTTCTTCTACATGCTGGCCTACCGGAAGGACGACGGCTTGCACCTGGCACTGGACCACAGCACGGTCTTCTTCGACGAGCGGCGGGCGGCGCGGCTCTGCGACGACTTCGTCACGCTGCTCAACGCGGCGATGGAGCGCCCGCACGTGCCGGTCCGCGAGCTGGCGCCGCAGCTCGCCGGCGCGCCGCCCTGGCGCGACCTCGCACGAGACGCCGGCGAGGGCCGGCCGGCGACGGCGGACCGTTGATCGCGCTCGCCAGCAGCTTCGAGCTGGAGCCGATCGCCGCTGCCGTCCGCTTCTGGTGCCGCCGACGCCGGCTTCCGGCGACGGTCGCGACCGCGCCCTACGGTCAGCTCGCAGAGGCGGTGCTCGATCCCGGCAGCGTGCTGCGCAGCGCTCGCCCGGGAGCCGTCAACGCACTGCTGATGCGGCCGGAGGATCAGCTTCGCGTCCACGAAGGCGAGCTGGGGCGCCTGCGCAGCGAACCCGAGGCGTTGGCGGCCGCGGCTGCGCGCCTCGACGCGCTGGCGAGCAGCCTGATCGCCACCGTCACCGACGACCGCACCTGGGTGCTCGCGCTGCTGCCCGCTCCAGCGGACGTGGAGGAGCCTCTGCGCCGCTTCGGCGCCGAGCAGCGTTCGACGCTCGCGCGCCGTCTCGCGGGACGCAAGGCGATCGTGACGCTCGATGTCGAGCGGCTGCCCGCGCGGTACGGCGTCGATGTCGTCCACGAGCCGTACGGCGATGCGGCCGCGCACCGGCCGTTCACGGCCGAGTACTGCGTCGCCCTCGGCACGGAGGTCGCACGCATCGCGGCCGCTCGGCTGCTGCCGCCGCGCAAGGCGATCGTGCTCGACTGCGACGACACGCTGTGGGCCGGTGCCTGCGGCGAGGACGGCCTCGAGCGCATCCGCGTCACCCCCGGCCACCGGGCGCTGCAGGAGGCGATGCTGGCCCAGCAGGCCGCCGGACGACTGCTGTGCGTGGCCAGCCGCAACGCCGAGGCGGACGTGCGCCGTGCGTTCGCGTCGCTCGAGATGCCGTTGAGATTCGACGATCTCGCCGCGCATCGCATCGGGTGGGGGGCGAAGTCGCAGTCGCTGCGCTCGCTCGCGGCGCAGCTGCGGCTCGGGCTCGACAGCTTCGTGCTCGTCGACGACGACCCGGCCCAGTGCGAGGAGGTGCGAACGCACTGCTCGGAGGTCGAGGTCGTGCAGCTGCCGCGCGAGCCGCGCGCGTTTGCCGCGGCGCTCGATCGCGCCTGGTGCTTCGACGTCGCGAGCGTCACCGAGGAGGACCGCCTGCGGTCAGCCCGCTACCGCGTCGCGCGAGAGCGCAGCCGCCAGATCGCAGCCGCCGCGGACCCGGAGGCGTTCCTGCGCGGGCTCGAGATCGTCGTCGAGATCGCCCCGCTGACGCCGGCCGACCATGCGCGCGCGGCGCAGCTCACCCAGCGCACGAACCAGTTCAACCTCGACGCCCGCCGCCGCTCGGAGGGGGAGCTGGCAGCGGTGCTGCGCACGCCCGGCTGCGAGGGCCATGCCGTGCGCGTGCGCGACCGCCTCGGGGACTACGGCTTCGTGGGGCTGCTGGTGACGCGTGCCGCCGGGACGAGGCTCGAGGTCGACACGTTCCTGATGAGTTGCCGGGTGCTCGATCGCCGCGTGGAGGCCGAGATGCTGCGATGGCTCGGCGAGCGCGCGATCGAGCGCGGGCTGGAGACGATCGAGCTGCCGCTGCGGCGGACCGAGCGCAACGTGCCCGCGCAGCGCTTCGTTGCCGCCGTCGGCGGGCCGCTGCTGGCCGCGGCGGATGTCGCGGCGTGCGTCGAGCGCACGCTGCCGCGGGCGGCGGTGGGGGGATGAGCCCCCCGCAGGCGCCGGTCCGCTTCGGTGAGCGGCAGCTCGCGAGCTTCGCGCGCGCCAGCGGCGACCGCAATCCGATCCACGTCTCGGCCGCCTACGCGCAACGCACCCCGCACGGCGAGCGGGTCGTCTTCGGCGGCCTCGTGCTGCTGGCGCTGGCCGCCCGCACGCTGCCGCCGGGGCTGCGCCCAAGCGCCTGCGAGGTGCGCTTCCGCCAGCCGGTGCGCTTGGACGCGGACTACGCCGCGCACGCCGACCCCCAGCGCGGCGAGCGCCTCGTCGCGACGCTTTGCGGCGACGGCGCCGTCGTCGCGCGCGCGAGCTTCGCGCTGCGCGGACGCGGACGTCCGGTCGCGTGCGGGTTCGGTTCTGCGCGGACGCGCCGCCGCGTTCCACGCGATTGGCCCGTGGCGCGGCTCGCCGAGGGGGCGGGCGCCGCGGGCGCGTGGGGGGCGTCCGCACGCGGGGTCGCAGCGCTGCGGCGGGCGCTGGACGCCGCGGCGCTGCCGGACGACTTCGTGCTCGGCGTGCTGTGGAGCAGCTACGTCGTCGGGATGGAGCTGCCCGGCGAGCGCGGGCTGCTCTCGCGCCTCGCCCTGCAAGTGGACGGCGCGCCGGCGGAGGGTGCTTCGCTTGCGTTCGAGGCGCGGGTCGTCGAGGGGCACGACGGCCTCGACGTGATCACCGTCAAGGCCTGCCTGCACGACAGCCGGCCCGTTGCGCGGCTCGAAGCCGAGGTGGTCGTGCGCCGCCCGCCGCTCCCGCTCGACGCGCCGCTCCTGCGGCGGCGGCTGGCGTCGCTGCCCCCCGTCGCGCCGCAGCGGACCGCGCTCGTGGCCGGCGCCAGCCGCGGCCTCGGCCGCGCCCTCGCGCACGGCCTCGCGCTCGCCGGCTACGAGACGTATGCGCTGAGCCGCGACGGGCACGGGGAGGGCGGCGCCGGCCGGGGACGCGCCGGCGCAGCGCACGGCGGCGACGGCGGAGACGGCGCGCGGCCGCACGCGCTCGGCGGCGACGCGGCCGACCCCCGCCGCTGCCGTGCGCTGCGCACCCGCATCGCCGCCGACCGCGGCGGACTCGACGTGCTCGTCTGCTGCGCCGCGCCGCCTCTCCGCCCGCTGCGGTTCGCCCCCGACGCGCTGGACGCGCTGTGCGAACACGTCGGCCGCGGCACGGCGCTCGTCGCGGCGCCGCTCGCCACCTGGCTGCCGGAGCTGGACGCGCGCGGCGGCACCTGCGTGATCGCGTCCTCGACGGCGGTCGAGAGCGCGCCGCCGCACTGGAGCCACTACGTGACCGCCAAGCGTGCGGTCGAGGGGCTCGTCCAATGGGCGGCCGTCGCCTTCCCGCGCGTGCGGTTCCTCGTCGCCCGCCTCCCGCGCCTGCTGACGGACCAGAGCAACACGCCGGTCGTCGAGGCCGGCGCGCTGGCGGTGGAGCCCGTCGCCGCGGCCGTCGTGCGCGCGGTCGCCGCGCCGGGCGCCGCCGGCGTCGTTCTGCTCGAGCAGCTCGGCGCCGAGGTGGCGGATGAGCGCTGACCCGTGGCGCGCGGCGGACATCCTGCGCGCGGTCGAAGGCGACGCGGACGGCGGCGCGCCTGCGAGCGGCGCGCTCGCAGTCGAGGACGACCCGGTCGAGGCGCTCGTCGCGCTCGCGCTGTGCGACGTGCTGCAGCTCGAGCAGGCGCCTCCGCAGGCGACGTTCGCCGAGCTCGGCGGCGACTCGCTGGCGGCGATCGAGATCTTCGCCCGCGTCGCGCGCTGGCTGCACGTGCGGCTCCCTCCCTCCGCGCTCGCGCCGACGACGACGTGCGCGGAGCTCGCCGCCGTCGTGCGCGCCCGTCGCGCGGCCGGCCAGGCGCCCGCGCCCGCGCCCGCCCCGCCAGCGGGATCGCCGCTCGTCACGCCGGGACAGGCGGCGATCCTGCTGGCGGAGCAGACGGCGTCGCCGTCCGCGGTCTACACGATCGCCTGCGCCCTCCGGCTGCGCGGGCTGCTGGACGACGAGCGGCTCGAGCGCGCCTACCGCCAGGTCGTGCAGCGCCACGAGGCCCTTCGCACGACCTACGCGCTCGGCGAGCGCGGCTTCGAGGCGCGGCTCGAGCCCACCGCGCGCTGCAGGCTCGAGCGACACGCGGCACGCGACGCGCCGGCGGCGCTGCAGCTGGCGCGTCGGCTGGCGGCCGAGCCGCTGAGCCCTGACCGGGCGCCGCTGCTCCACCTCCACGCGATCGTCGCCGGCGACGACGAGCATCTGCTGTGCGTGCGGGTGCACCACGTCGCCTGCGACGGCTGGTCGCTGCGCATCGTGCTGCGCGAGCTCGCCGCCGTCTACGCCGGAGCGCGGCTTTCGGAGGCGGCCGCGCACGAGCAGTTCCGCGCCTTCGCGGCGGCCGAGCGGGCGCACCTGCGCAGCGAGGCGGGCAGCGCCGAGGTCAGCGCCTGGGAGACCGCGCTGGCGGGCGTGCCGGCGGCGGGCTCGCTGACGCGAGGGGAAGCGTGCGACGGCGCGACGGGACGGTTCGACGGCGGCACGGTCGCGCTCGAGCTGCCGATCGACGGCGCCAGCGAGCTGCGCGCGATCTGCGCCCGTCACGGCGCGACGCCGTTCATCGCCGTGCTGACGGCTCTGTCGGCAGCGTTGAGCAGGCGCAGCGGAGCGACCGACTTCGTGATCGGCGCGCCGGTCGCCAACCGCGGCGACCCGGCGCACGCGTCGATCGTCGGCTATCTCTCGACGACGGCGCCGCTGCGCATCGACGCGAGCGGGGATCCCTCGCTGCGCGAGCTGCTCGGACGCGTGCGCGGTGCCTCGCTCGCCGCATCGGAGCGTCAGCGCGTTCCGCTCCCGGCGATCGCCGAGGCCTGCGCAGCGCGCGCCTCGGGTCGCCGCCGGCCGCTGTTCGACGTCGCCTGCGCGATCGTCGACCTGACGCCCGCGCCGTTCGCCGGGCTCGAGACGACGGCGGTCCCGCTCCACACGGGCACGGCGAAGTTCCCGCTCATGCTCTACCTCGAGCGTCACGGCGAGCGCCTGCTGGGGCACCTCGAGTACGCGCTCGACCGGCTCGAAGCCGGCGACGTCGAAGGCATCGCCTCCGACCTGCGCGCGGCGCTGCAGCAGCTCGCGACCGACGCCGACCGGCGCTGCTCCCAGCTGGAGCCCGCCTCTTGACGGCCGTCGCGCCCCGGCAGACGCCGGTGCCGCCGGCGTGGAACGCGACCGACGTCCCGTATGACCTCGGCCGGACGCTCCATGCGCTTGTCGACGCCTCCGTGCGGGCGCACGCGGACGCGCCTGCCCTCTGCTCGCCGCGCGAGCGGCTGACATATCGCGAGCTCGACCGGTCGGCCGAAGCGATCGCCGGAGCGCTGCGGGACCGGGGCGTGGGCCGCGGCGACCTCGTCGGCATCTGCGCGGGGCGGTCGGGCGCGGTGGTCGCCGCGCTGTTGGGGACCTTGCGCGCGGGAGCCGCCTTCGTGCCGTTCGACGAGTCGTCCCCGCCGGCGCGGCTGGGTGAGCTCATCCGCGACGCTCGGCCGGCCTGCGTCCTCCATGGCGGCGACGTGGAGGGGCGCCTTGCCGCCGCGGACGGCGGCGCGCCGCTGCTCGGGCTCGAGCGGATGCCGCCGGAGGCGAACGCGGCGAGCTTCCGGCGCGTGCCCTGCGGGCCGCACGACCGCGCCTACGTGATCTATACGTCCGGCTCCACCGGCAGGCCCAAGGGCGTCGAGATCGACCATCGCGGGATCGTCAACCGCCTGCTCTGGATGCAGGATGCCTTCGGCCTCGCCCCGGGCGAGCGCGTGCTGCACAAGACGCCGCTGACGTTCGACGTCTCTGTCTGGGAGGTCTTCTGGCCGCTGCTCGCCGGTGCGACGATCGTGCCGGCGGTCGCCGACGGTCATCGGGACCCCGACCACCTGGCCGAGCTGATCGAGCGCTTCGGGGTCACGACGGCCCACTTCGTGCCGTCGATGCTGCAGGCGTTCGTGGCCAGCGGCCGGCTCGCCGGGTGCCGGTCGCTGCGGCGCGCGATCTGCAGCGGCGAGGCGCTGGCGCCGTCGCTCGCGCGCGCCTTCCGGCGCGAGTCCGGCGCCGAGCTGCACAACCTCTACGGCCCCACCGAGGCGTCGATCGACGTCACGCACCACCCGGTCCCCGCGCCCGTCGGCGTCGACGTGCCGATTGGACGCCCGATCGCGAACACGCAGATCCACGTGCTCGACGATCAGCTCAGGCCGGTCGCGGTCGGCGAGGAGGGCGAGATCTGCATCGCCGGCGTCGGACTCGCCACCGGCTACCTGCATCGCCCGGCGCTGACAGCCGAGCGCTTCGTGCCCAACCCGCTCGGGCGCGGCCGCCTGTATCGGACCGGCGACCTCGGCTGCTGGCGGGCGGACGGCACCATCGCCTTCCACGGCCGTCGCGACGGACAGGTGAAGGTGCGCGGCTACCGCGTCGAGCTGGGGGAGGTCGAGGCGGCGATCGCGCGCGTGCCCGGGGTCGCGGCCGCGGCGGTGGCCGTCGAGGCCGGCCAGCGGCTCGCGGCGCTCGTCGAGGCCGCCCCGGACGCGGCGCTCGAGACGGCGGCGCTCGGCGTCGCCGCCGCGCGGGTGCTGCCCGGCTACATGGTCCCCGCCCGTTTCGTCGCCGTCGCGCGTCTGCCGCGCCTGACGAGCGGCAAGCTCGACCGCGCCGCGGTCGGCGAGCTGCTCGCGCGTGCGCCTGCCGCGCCGCCCGCGCCCGGTGCCGCCGGCTCCGGCGCGAACGGCCCGGCCGCAGCCGCGTGGCGCCAGGTGCTCGGACGCGAGCACGTGCGCGGCTCCGACGACTTCTTCCATGTCGGAGGCGACTCGATCCGCAGCCTCGAGGTCGTGCTGCGGCTGCGCCGGCAGGGCTATCCGGTCAGCGTCCGTGACGTCTTCCGGCACCCGGTGCTGGACGCCTTCGAAGCGTGGCTGAAGCTGCTGGAGCCGATCCCGGAGCAGACCCCGACGGCCGTCCTCGCCCCGTTCGCGCTGCTGACCGCGGCCGACCGCGCGCGCGTCCCCGCCGGTGTCGTCGACGCGTTTCCGCTCTCGAGCCTCTTGTCGACGCTCGTGCTGGAGAGCCACCGGCGCAGGCGCGCGACGAGCTACGCGACGTCGGTCGCGATCGCGCTCCCGCTCGATCGCGAGCGACTGCAGCATGCGCTCGATCGGGTGGTGGCGCGCCATCCGTTCCTGCGGTCGACGATCGACGTGAACGGCTTCGACGAGGCGCTGCAGCTGGTCCACGCCGCGGTCGCCGTCCCGCTGGAGGCGACGAGCTGGAGGCGCCTCCCGGTGGCGCGACAGCAGCGCCGCGCCGCCGCGCTGCTGAAGGCGCGAGGCCACGAGCGCTTCGACTGGCAGCGTCCTCCGCTGCTGCGCGTCGAGGCGGCCGAGCTTGCCGAGGACCGCTTCCTCCTGACGCTGACCGAGCCGTTCCTCGACGGCTGGAGCGCGACCTTGACCCTCGTCGAGATCCTGAGCGCCTACGCCGGCCGGAGGGGCGTCGAGCACGGGCCGCCCGGCGCCGGCGGGTACGCGGACTTCGTCGCGGCCGAGCGAGCCGCGGTCGCCTCCCGCGCGACGGCCGGGCACTGGCGCGACTGGCTGGCGCGCCACGTCGACGACGCTCCCGGGATCGACGCGGAGCCGCTGGAGGCACCGCGGCCGCGCACGATCGACGTCCCGCTCGAGCCCGCGGTCGATCGAGGCCTGCGCGCGCTGGCGGCGGAGGCCGGCGTGCCGCTCAAGAGTGCGCTGCTGGCGGTGCACGCGCGCGTCGCGGCGCTGCTGAGCGGTCGCGACGCGCCCGTGGTCGGGCTGATGACGAACGCGCGCGTCGAGCACGGCGAGAGCCATCGCGTCGTCGGCCTGCACCTCAACGCGCTGCCGTTGCGCCTGCCGATCGAGGGCGCGAGCTGGATCGAGCTCGCACGCCGGGCGCGTGACGCCGAGAGCGAGCTGCTGCCGCATCGCGCCTATCCGCTCGCGCAGCTCGTGCGCGACGCCGGCCGTCCGCGGCTGTTCGACTTCGCGTTCAACTTCACGCACTTCCATCCGTACGAGCGGCTCGTCGCCGAGGCGGGCGTGCCGCTGCTCGAGCTGCGGGCGACCGACCAGACGTTCTTCCCGCTCACCGCGCAGTTCCAGCTCACGCCCCTCACGGACAGGCTCGCGCTGCGGCTCGAGCGCAACGGCGAGCTTCGCGGCGGCGTCGACGACGCGCGGCTGGCGGCGTGCTACCGCCATGCGTTGGCGACCGCGGCGCGCGCCCCGCATGCCTCGAGCGACGCGCGGCGCTTGACGCGGCGCGACCGGCGCCTGCTGGCTCGCGCCAACGCGACCGCGGCGCCACAGGCGGATACGACGCTGCCGGAGCTGTTGGCACGGTGCGCGCGAGCGCATCCCGGCGCCGTCGCGATCGCCGGGAACGGGACGGCGCTCACCTACGCGGAGCTGTGGCGGCGTGTCGAGCGGATCGCGCGGGGCCTGCGCGCGGAGCGCGTGGGCCGAGGCGCGCGCGTCGTCGTGGCGCTGCCGCGCACGCCGGACGCGCTCGTCGCGATCGCCGCAGTCCAGCAGGCCGGCGCCGCGTACGTCCCGCTGTCCCCCGAGGACCCGCCGGCACGGCTGCGGCGCTGCGCCGAGCACGTCGGCGCGGGTGTCGCGCTCGTGGCGCAGACCGGCGAGTCCGGCCGCTTCGGTGCGGCGCGCGAGCTGACGCTCGCGGATGCCGAGACGACCGGCGCTGCCGCGCCCCCGGCGCCGGCGCCGCCGCTCCGCGGAGAGGACCTCTCGCACGTGCTGTTCACCTCCGGCTCGACCGGGGAGCCGAAGGCCGTCCTCGGGACACACGCCGCGGTCGTCAACCGACTCGCGTGGATGTGGCGCCGCTACCCGTGGAAGCCCGGCGAACGCCTCGCGCAGCAGGCGCCGCTGACGTTCGTCGACTCGCTGTGGGAGCTGTTCGGCGGCCTGCTGCAGGGCGTGCCGACGACGATCCTGGCGACGGAGGACGTCGCCGATCCACCCCGGCTGCTCGCGCTGCTCGAGCACGAGCGCATCACGCGCCTGACGCTCGTGCCGAGCCTCGCGCGCCCGCTGTTCGGGCTCGACGTGGACCTCGCCCGGCGCTTGCGGCGTCTGCGCGTGCTGACGCTCAGCGGCGAGCCGCTGCCCGGGGACCTCGCCCGCCGCGCCCGCGCCGCGCTGCCGCACGCGCGGATCCTCAACCTGTACGGCTGCACCGAGGTGGCCGCCGACTGCACGGCGTGGGAGGTGGACGGCGGCGAGCATGGCCCGGTCGCGCCGATCGGGCGCCCGATCGACAATCTCGAGGCGCATGTCGTCGACGACCGGCTGATGCCGGTTCCGGTCGGCGCCCGCGGCGAGCTGCTCGTGACCGGCGCAGGGCTCGCGCGCGGGTACGCCGACGCCGCACTGAGCGAGCATGCGTTCGTGCAGTGGGCGCCGCCGGGCGAGCGGTCCCGGCGCGCCTTCCGCACCGGCGACCTCGTGCGGCGGCGAGCCGACGGGGCGCTCGAGCATCTCGGGCGGCGCGACCGGCAGCTCAAGGTTCGCGGCGTGCGCGTCGAGCCCGCCGAGGTCGAGGCGAGACTGCTCGAGCATCCGCAGGTGCGTGAGGCGGTCGTCGTCGCGCGCGACGGAGCGGGGCACGCCGGCCAGCAGCTCGCCGCCTACGTCGCCGGCTGCGACGAGACGGTGCGCCGGGAGCTGCGCGCGTACATCGCCCGCGCCCTGCCGGCGCATTGCGTTCCGGACGCGGTCGTGGCGCTGCCGGCGCTGCCGCGCACGAGCACCGGCAAGCTGGCGCGCGGCGCGCTGCCTGACCCGTGGCCGGAGGCGCCCGCCGCGGAGAGCGGGCGCGACGGCTGGACGCCGCTCGAGCGCCACGTCGGCGACATCTGGGGCGAGGTGCTCGGCGTCGCCGTCACGGATCGCCACGCGGGCTTCTTCTCGCTCGGCGGCCAGTCGCTCAAGGCGCTCGCGCTCGTCGGACGGCTGCGGCGCTCGCTCGACGCCGAGCTCGGCGTCGCCGAGGTCTTCGATCACCCGACGGTCGCGCAGCTGGCGCGGCTGCTGGCAGCGCGGGGCGGCGCGTGCCGCGCGTGAGCGAGCTCGCATGGGTCGACGGGCGCCTCGTCCCGCTCGAGCAGGGCGCGCCGTCGCTCGCCAGCAGCACGTTCCACATGGGGACCGGCGTGTTCGACGGCTTGATGGCCTACTGGAACGGCGACCACCGCCTGCTGTTCCGCGCACGCGAGCACCTGGCCCGCTTTCGTGCCGGAGCGGAACACATGGACCTTGCCTTCCGCTGGAGCTGCGCGCAGCTCGAGGAGGGCGTGCGCGAGCTGCTCGCGACGTGCCCGCGCCGCACGCACTACGTGCGCCCGATCGCCTTCCGCGCAGCCCCGGAGATCATGCTCGTCGCGAGCCGCCGGCACCCGGTGCGCGTCGGCATCTTCGCGGTGCCCGTCGAGCGCGACGACGATCGCCCGCTCGACGCGACGATCGTGTCCGTCGAGCGCGTCTCGAGCCGCGCGATCCCGGTCGCGTGGAAGGTCTGCGGCACGTATGCGAACAGCTTCCTGGCGCAGCGCAGCGCGCTTGCGCGCCGCTGCGAGGTGGGCGTGCTGCTCGACCGCCGCGGACGCGTCGCGGAGGCGGCCACCTCCAACATCTTCTTCGTGCGCGACGACGCGCTCGTCACGCCTCCGCTCGGCGGCGACGTGTTCCCCGGCGTCACGCGCCGCACGGTGCTGGGGATCGCGGGGGAGCTCGGCGTCGCGGTGCACGAGCGGGACGTGCTGCCATCCGAGCTGCCCGCGTGCGAGGCCGCGTTCGTCGCCTCGACCCTGCTGGAGCTGCGGGCGCTCGCGCGGATCGACGCGGTGTCCTTCGCCGCTGACGCCGACCCGCTGTTCCGCGCGGTACGGGAACGGCTGCGCGCGATGACGCACGCATGAGCTCAGCGGGCGAACGGTCGTCGAACGCGTGCGGACCGCAGCCGCACCTGTGGAGGCCGAGCGGCCGTGGTGGCGATGGCGGCCTCCATGCCGCCGCCGACGTCGAGGTCGGCGACGAGCACGCGTGCGCAGCGCTCCGCCCACGGCGCGGGGAGCGCCACCCGCGTCCATCCGTCGGCGGGCGCGCGAGACGCGGTGTCGAGGCGGCCGAAGTCGAGCGCCAGCCCTGCGCCAGTCGCCTTCGCGATGGCCTCCCTGCGCACCCACCAGCGCAGCGCCGCGTCGAGCCGGCGCCGCTCGCTCGCGGCGAACGTGCGCCGGGCGACGGCGGCCCAGTCGACGTCCTGGTGCAGCGGCTCGACGTCGACGCCGACCGCGCGGCCGTGCGCGACGGCCAACAGCGCCACCGCACCGCGCCGCGTCAGGCTGAAGTCGAGCGGCGGGTCCGTGGCTTCGACGAGCGCGGGCTTGCCGTGGCCGGAGTCGCCGCACCAGCTGCAGACGCGCACGATGCGCAGCGCACGCGGATCGCGCTCGAGCGCGGCGGCGAGGATCGCGACCAGCGTCGCATGCGTCGCCACGTGCCGCCGCGCCTCCCGTGGATCGTGCAGCGTGCGCGCCCGCCTCAGCTCGGCCGCCCCGGCCCAGGCCGCCGGCACGTCGCAACGGTCGGCGTCGATGCGCCAGACGTCGACGTCCTCGGCGGCCATGTCTGCGAATGGTGACATCGGCGCTTGACTGGCGACGGCCGGATTCTGTCCATTCTCGATTAGGAGGACAGAATGTGACTGACCGATAAGTAAGTTCAATTGTACGGTTGTCCGGTCCAGCCCGCGACAAAACCGAAAGGCTGATGATGACGACCGATGCTGCCGCGTCCGCACGGTTGGCTTCGCTCCGCGAGCGGATCGACGAGGTCGACCTGCGGCTGCTGGAGGCGATCGGCGAGCGCCTCGCGATCTGCGCCGAGGTCGCCGCCTGCAAGCGCGCACATGACATTCCCGTGATGCAGCAGGACCGCATCGAGCAGGTCGAGCGGCGCTGGAGCGAGCGGGGCAGGGCGCACGGGATCGACCCGGCATGCGCGCGGCGGCTCTGCCGTTCCGTCGTCGCGGAGGCGTGCCGGATCGAGGACGACCTGCTCGAAGGCGAGCGACCCGAGCCCAGCGTGCTGGACGAGTCGGCAGCACGCATCGACCACGTCGCCGTCGCGGTGCGCGACCTCGACACGGCGATCGAGCACTACCGCGACATGCTCGGCTTCCGCTGCGTGGAGCGTCGCCGCATACGCGGCCGCGGCAGCGGCATGGACTCTGCCGTGATGAAGGCCGGCGGCGTCACCTTCGTGCTCGTGCAGGGCGACTCGCCCCGCTCGAACGTCTCGCGCTACATCGAGGCATACGGCCCCGGAGTGCAGCATGTCGCGATCGAGGTCGAGGAGCCGCAGCGCGTGCTCGGCGACCTGCGCGCGCGCGGCAGCGCCCTCCTGACGGACGTGATCCACAGTCCGGGTCTCGATCAGGCCTTCACCAAACGGGAGCCGAACTCGGGCATCCAGCTCGAGCTCGTCAAGCGCGTCGCGAACGACGGCTTCAGCGCCGACAACGTACGAGAGCTGTTCGAAGCGATGGAGCGGGAGGACGTCTGCTAGTGCAGCCGCTCTCGTGCGCGCAGCGCCGGATGTGGTTCCTGCACCGGCTGCAGCCGCTGAGCCCCGCCTACGCGATCACCAGCGTGACGCGCCTGCGCGGGCCGCTCGACGTGGCGGCGCTGCGGCGCGCCGTCGGCGTGTTGATCGAGCGTCACGAGTCGCTGCGCTCCGGCTTCGCCGAGGTCGACGGCGTACCGATGCGGACCGTCGTCCCGAGCGTGCCGGTGCCGCTGGAGCAGGCGGACCTGCGGGCCTGCGCGGGCGACTCCGAGGTCGCGTCGAGACGCTGGGCCGACGAGCAGGCGCGCCGGCTGTTCGCGCTCGACCGGCCCCCGCTGTTGCGCGCCGCGCTCGCGACGGTGGCCGCCGAGCACCACCTGCTGGTGCTCGGCCTCCATCACATCGTGGCGGACGGCTGGTCGCTCGGGATCCTGCACCGCGAGCTTGGCGCCGCCTATGCGGCGGCACTCGCGGGCGAGGTGCCCGAGCTCGGCGCCGCTCCGTCGTTCGCCGCGACCGTCGAGCGCGAGCGCGCCTACCTCGCCGGTTCGGCGGCCGAGCGGGCGCTCGCGTACTGGTCCGGGCAGCTCGAGGGCCTGGCGCCGTCGGAGCTGCCGCTCGTCGCGCGTCGTCCCGCCGAGCAGCGTTTCGCCGGCGGGACCGTCGCGCTCGACGTCTCCGAGGCGTCGGCGCGCAAGCTCGAGGCGCTCGCCGCGGCGCGCGGCGCATCGCTCTACATGGTGCTCGCCGCCTCGTTCGCGGCGCTGCTCGGCCGCTACTCGGGCGAGCGCGAGGCGGTGTTCGGGACGCCCGTCGCAAATCGGGACGACCCGCGCGACGAGGACGTCGTCGGGCTGCTCGTCAACACCGCGGTGCTGCGCGTGGACCTGGGCGGCGAGCCCCGCTTCGAGCAGGTGCTGCAGCGCGTGCGCACCGCCGTGCTCGACGGGCTCGAGCACCAGGCGATGCCGTTCGACCGCGTCGTCGAGGCGGTCCAGCCGCAGCGAGCCTCCAGCCACAACCCGCTCTTCCAGACGATGCTGGCGCTGCAGAACCACGAGCTGCGCCCACCGCAGCTCGCCGGCACGAGCGCGCAGGCGCTCGCGCCGGAGGCGGGCGTCTGCCGGTTCGACCTCGAGTGCACGCTGTGGCGGCGCCCCGGCGAGGGGCTCGCGCTGCGCCTGCTCTACAACCACGATCTGCTCGGAGAGCCGGCGGTCCGCCGCCTCGGATCGCACTACCTGCGGGTGCTCGACGCGGTCGTGCGCGACCCGGGCGTGCCGCTCGCGCGGCTCCCGTTGCTCGCGGGGCGCGAGCGCGCGGCGCTCACGCGCGAGGGCCCGGCCGCGCCCGCACCGCCCGCCGGCCGCTGGCGCGCCGACCAGCTCGTGAGCGACCGCGCCCTCGAGACCCCGCATGCCACGGCGCTGATCTGCAGCGCCGAGACGCTCGCCTACGCCGAGCTCGAGCTCCGTGCCGAGCGCGTCGCCGCGGCGCTGGAGCGCGCGGGGGTCGGCCCGGGCGACGTGGTCGGGATCGCGCTCCCGCGCGGCAGCGAGCTCGTCGTCGGGATGCTCGCGACCTTGCGGGTCGGCGCTGCGATCCTGCCGCTGAGCCCGACCGACCCGGAGGACCGGCGGGCGTTCCTCGCCGAGGAGGCCGGCGCGCGCGTGCTGCTCGCCGACGGGGCGCAGCAGGCGCGCCGCCGCGCGCAGGTCGCGTCGATCGACGTGCGCACGGTCGCGCGAGGCGGGCCGGCGCGCCGGCGCGCCGAGACGCGGGGGAGCGGGGCCGACGCGTGCGCCGTGATCTACACCTCGGGCACGTCGGGCCGGCCGAAGGGCGTGGTGGTCGAGCACCGCAACCTCCTCGCGACCCTGCTCGGCCATCAGGCGGTGTCTCCGCTCGAGCGCTCGGACACCTTCCTCTGCCTGGCCGCCCACACGTTCGACGTCTTCTACTTCGAGCTGCTGGCGCCGCTCGTGCGCGGCGCCGCCTGCCGGCTGCTGACGCGTGAGGAGACGCTCGATCCGGCCGCGCTCGTCGCAGCCGTGCGCGCAGCGACGGGGTTCCACGCGGTGCCCGGCCTGATGGAGCAGGTGCTGGACGCGATGGCGCAGGCCGGCGTCGCGCGGCTCCCGCGCATCCGCACCGCGATCACGGGCGGCGACCTCGTGCCCGGCGCGTTGCTGGCGCGCATGGCCGAGGCGTTCCCGGCGGCGCGGCTCGCGATCGCCTACGGGCCGACCGAGACGACCATCTTCTGCACGCGCCACGCGGTCGACCGGGCGCGCTTGCCGGAGCGCGGCCACCCGATCGGAACGCCGCTGCCGGGCGTGCGGATCCGCATCGCCGGCGCCGACGGCGATCCGCTGCCGCGGGGCGTTCCGGGCGAGATCCTGATCGCCGGCGCCGGCGTGACACGCGGATACCTCCGGCGACCCGCGGAGACGGCCGCGCGCTTCGTGACGCTCGACGGCGAGCGCTTCTATCGCAGCGGCGACCGCGGCCGGCTCGGCGAGGACGGTGCGATCGAGTTCCTCGGCCGCGACGACCTGCAGCTCAAGGTCCGCGGGCTGCGCATCGAGTCGACGGAGGTCGAGGCGGCGCTGGCGACGGCTCCCGGCGTGTCGCAGGCGGCCGTCGCGGTGCGCGGCAGGCGCATGAGCGAGAAGCGGCTCACGGCGTACGCCGTCGTCGACCCCGCGCCGCGGCCGCCGGACCGCCGGCGGGAGCTCGAGCGGGCCAAGGCGGAGGAGTGGCGGATGCTCTTCGAGCAGACGCACACCGACGGGCCGGCGCCAGGCGACGAGCGCGACTACACCGGCTGGCGCAGCAGCCTCACCGGCGCGGCGATTCCGCGCGCGGAGATGGACGACTGGCTCGCGGGGACGCTCGCGGCGGTGCGCGAGCGGCTGACCGCCGGCGCACGCGTGCTCGAGCTCGGCTGCGGCACCGGCCTGCTGCTGTGCGAGCTGGCCGGCGATTGCTCCCGGTACGTCGGCGTCGACTTCGCGCGGACCGCCGTCGCGGCTCTGCGCGAGCGCGTCGCGCGGCGCGGCCTGCGGGACGTCGAGCTGCTCGTCGGCGACGTCGGCTCGCCGTTGCCGCTCGGCGGTCCGTTCGACCTCGTCATCGTCAACTCCGTCGCCCAGTACCTGCCGAGCGCGCCGCGGCTCGAGGCACTGCTCGACGCCGCCGCCGGCTTGCTGGCGCCGGACGGCGCGCTGTTCGTCGGCGACGTGCGCAGCCTGCCGCTGTTGGAGACGTTTCACGCTACGGTCGCGCTCGCACGCGCCCGCGACGACGACGATCCGCGCGCCCTGCTCGCGCATGCGCGCCAGCGCGCCTGGGTCGAGGACGAGCTCGTCCTCGACCCGCGCTTCTTCGCGGCGTGGGCGGCGCGCGCGGGCTTCGGGGAGCTGCACTGCTCGCCCCGCCGCGGCACGCGCCCGAACGAGCTGCTGCGCTACCGCTACGACGTCGCGCTGAGGCGCCGGCCGGCGGTCCGGCCGGCGCCCGTCGCGTGGTGCCGGTGGGAGCGGCTGGGCGGGTCGCCGAACCGTCTCGTCGAGGCGCTCGCACGCGTGCCCGCGGGCCGATGGCTCGGCGTCGAGTGCGTTCCGAACGGCCTGTTGACCGAGGATCGCGCCGCTCACGGGCGACTGCGGGCGGCCGCCGGCGGACCGCCCGCGCCGTCGTCGGACGCGCACGCGCCGACGCCGCAACGGCTGCGCGAACTGGCGCGAGCGGCCGGCTGCGCACTCGAGCTCAGCTGCGCCCGCGCCGCCGCGGACGGCAGCCTCGACGCCGTCTTCCGCCCGCTCGGCGAGGCGCCCGCGGCGATCGCGTGGCCGGCCGCGCCACCCGCGGACGGCCCGCTGGCGAGCGATCCCCTTCGGCGCGTCGAGAACGCGCGCCGGGAGCTCGCGCTGCACGACCACCTGCGCGCGCGGCTGGCCGAGTACATGGTCCCGGCGAGCGTCACGATCGTACCGGCGCTGCCGCGCACGGCGAACGGGAAGGTCGACCGCGCGCTGCTTCCGGACGTACGGGTCGCGGAAGGCGGCCGGCGCGCGAGCGCGCAGCCGCGGACGGCGACCGAGCGGCTCGTCGCGTCGGTCTTGTCGGAGGTGCTCGGCGCGCGCGAGCTCGCGGTCGACGAGGACTTCTTCGGCGCCGGGGGCACTTCGCTGCTCGCGATCCAGGCGGTCGTGCGGTTGCGCGCGCGCGGCGTCGTCGTGACGCCTCAGCAGCTGCTCGGCTACCGCACGATCGCCGACCTCGCGCGACATCTGGACGGCGCGCCGGCGCGCGTCCGGCCGCCGGCGCCCGCTCCGCGCTCGCTGCCCCCGCAGGCCACGGCACCGCGAGCCGCGACCGCTCGACGGGGTGTGAGGACGCCGCGCGGCGGACACGCGCTCCTGACCGGCGCGACCGGCTTCCTCGGCGGCCACGTGCTCGCGGCGCTGCTCGAGAGCACGGAGCGCGAGCTCGTGTGCCTCGTGCGCGGCGTCGACGACGGCGCGGCCGAGCAGCGCCTGCGCGAGCAGGTGCGCTGGCAGTTCCCGGAGCGCGACCTGACGGCGCTGCTCGACGCGCGTGTCCGCGTCCTCGCCGGCGACCTCGTACGCCCCCGGCTCGGCCTGTCGGAGCACGACTGGCGGGAGCTCGCGCGCGCGTGTGACGCGATCTTCCACGCCGCCGCCGACGTGCGCCACGTCGCCGAGCGCGACGAGCTGTTCGCGGTCAACCTCGACGGCACGGAGACGCTGCTCCAGCTGGCGTGCGACAGCGCGGGAGCGACCCTGCACCACGTCTCGACGATCGGCGTCAAGGGCGTCGTCGATCCGGCGCGCGGGCCGGTCGTGCTGCGCGAGCACGAGCTCGACGTCGGGCAGCTGCCGACCGAGGCCTACTCCGCGAGCAAGCTGGCGGCCGAGCGGTCGGTCCGCGAGCACGTCGCCAGGGGCGGCCGCGCCTGCGTCTACCGCGTCGGGACCGTTGCGCCGCACGCCCGCAGCGGCCGCTTCCAGCGCAACGCCGGCGAGCACTTCCTGACGCGCTACCTGCGCGGCACGATCGAGCTCGGGCTCGCCTGCCGCTGGCCCGATCGCGAGCTTGCGCTCTCGCCGGTCGACGTGACGGCCGACGCGATCGTCCGGCTCGCGCATGCGCCCGGGTCGACGGGCAGGACGTTCCACCTGCAGACGCCGCACGCGCTCTCGCACGAGGACCTGGTCGCGATACTGCACGCGCTCGGCTACTCGATCCGCCTCGTCGAGCCGGGCGACTTCGCGGACGCGCTCGCGCGCCTGGCGCGAGACGACGCGCACGCCGACGCGGTCGGCTGCCTGCTGCCGCTCGTCGACCGGCCGGCGGGCGGTCACGTGCGGCTCGACTCCGCCGCCTCGCACGAGCGACTGCAGGAACTGGGGATCGCCTTCCCCGTGCCGACGACCGCATGGCTGGTCCGCTTCGTGCAGCACTGCGTGGACGTCGGGTACCTGCCCGCACCGCGCGTCGCGGCCGCGGGATGGCGCGTGCCCGAGGTGCTTGGGCGCGCGGCGGCACGGCCGTCGGCGGCCGCGGCCTCGAGCGACGAGGAGCGCAGCGCGCATGCGCTCGGCTGACCTGCTGCTGCCGGCGTCGGGGCCGGAGCAGGCGATCTGGACCACGGTCACCGGCACGCCCACCGGCTCCAGCTGGCACCAGCCGCTCGTGCTGCGGGTCGGCGAGCGCGTCTGCGCGGAGGCGCTCGCCGCTGGCTGCCGCGCGGTGGTGGAGGCGCATCCGCCGCTGCGCAGCACCTTCCGCCTGCACGACGGCAGGCTGCGGCGCTGCGAGCGCGCGCCGATGCCCTCGCTGGTGCGGCGCAGGCTCGCACCGGAGCGGATCGCCGATGCCGTGCGCGCCGCGACCGCCGCTCCGTTCGCGCTCTCCGAGGGTCCTCTGATCCGCTTCGAGCTGCTCGACGCAGGCGAGCACTCGACGCTGGTGGCGATGGCGCACCGCGTCGTGCTCGACGGGCGCTCCAGAGACCTGCTGGTGCACGAGCTCGCGACCGCCTACCAGGCAGCCGAGCGCGGCGAGTGCTCGCCGCTGCGCGACCGCGGTGCCGCCTACCGCGCATGGGTCGCGCGCGAGCGGGCCGCGGCCGCCCGGCACGCTCCCCGCGCGCGCGCCTATTGGACCGAGGCGCTCGCGGCCGGCCGGCCACGCCTGTCGCTGCCGGAGGACCGGCCGTCCGGCTCCGGCGGCGGCGCCGCGGTCGGCGGCACCGTCGAGCTGGCGCTCGAGCCGGCGCTCGCGGCGCAGCTCGCCTCCGCCGCGCGCACCCTCGGGGTCAGCCGCTTCGTCCTGCTGCTGAGCGCGCTCGCGATGACGCTGCGCAGCTACGGCAGCGAGGACGGGCTCGTCGCGGTGGCGATGTCGGCCCACGATGCGGCCGCGGCCGACTGCATCGCCAGCATGGTCAACCACGTTCCCGTGCGCCTGCGCGCGGGCGGCGAACGCAGCGTCGGAGCGCTCGTGAACCGCTGCGCGGCAGCGCTCGCCGCCGCGCAGCCGCTGCGCGTGGTGCCGTTTCCCCAGCTGTGCCGAGACGGCGGCTGGCGCGGCCCCGCGCCGAGGCTTGCGGTGGCGCTCAGCTATCGCCGCAGCCGTCTGCCCGAGAGCTCGCTCCCGAGCGGCTGGTCCGCCGACCTGCACGTGCCCCACCACGGCGCCGTGACGGCGCTCGCATGGCAGCTGCTCGCCGTCGGCGAGCGGCTGCTGTGCCGCATCGACTACGACGCGGGCCGCTTCGAGCGGCGCACCGTCGAACGGATCGGCGCGACCTTCCACACGGCGCTGGAGCGCCTCGCCGCGGGTCGGGCGGGGCGCCCGGCGGGCCTGCCGATCGTCTCCGCGCGCGACGCGCGCGAGCTGCGCGAGGAGATCGCCGCGCCGACGTCCTCCGTCGCGCCGGCGCCGATCGAGCGCCTCGTTGCGGAGCGTGCGGCGCGCACGCCGCACGCGGTCGCGTTCGTCGCGGGCGGCGAGCGGCTCACCTACGGTGAGCTCGACGCCCGCGCGAACCGCCTCGCGCAACGCCTGCGGGCCCTCGGCGTGAGGCGCGAGGCGCTCGTCGGCGTGGCCGTCGAGCGGTCGACGGCGATGCCGGTCGCGCTGCTCGGCGTGCTGAAGGCGGGCGGCGGATATGTGCCGATCGACCCGGCCTACCCCTCGGAGCGGCTTGCGGCGATGCTCTCCGGCACGCGCGCCTCGGTGCTCGTGACCGAGGCGGGTCTCGTCGACGCGTTGCCGGCGGAGGACGAGCGCGCGACCGTCGTGCTGGCCGGCGACGGCACAGGTTGCGAGGCGTGGCCGGACGTCCCGCCGGCATCCGACGCGGGTCCCGACGACGTCGCGTACACGATCTACACCTCCGGCTCGACCGGGCGGCCGAAGGGCGTCGTCGTCCCACGCGGCGCGTTGGCCTATCTGCTGCACGAGATGGCGGGTGCGCCCGGCCTGGCGCCGACGGACGCGATGCTCGCCGTCACGTCGCTCTCGTTCGACATCGCCGCGGTCGAGCTGCTGCTGCCGCTCGTCGTGGGCGCCGTCTGCGTGATCGCGACGCAGGTGCAGGCGTGCTCGGGCGCGGCGCTGCTGGATGCGCTGCGACGGCACCGGATCACGGCGATGCAGGCGACGCCGACGACATGGCGCCTGCTGCTGCGCGCCGGCTGGGACGGCGAGCCGCGCGTGCGCGTGCTGTGCGGCGGCGAGGCGCTGCCGCCGGACCTCGCGCGGCGCCTGCTCGCGCTCGAGCTGGAGACCTGGAACCTGTACGGGCCGACGGAGACGACGATCTGGTCGACGCGCTGCCGCATCGCGTCGACCGCCGACGTGGGCGCGATCGGGCGGCCGCTCCCGGGCACGCATGCGCACGTCGTCGACCCGGAGCTGCGCCCGCTCCCGATCGGCGCGCCGGGTGAGCTGCTGATCGGCGGTCCCGGCGTCGCGCGCGGCTACGTCGGCCAGCCGGGGGCCACCGCCGAGCGCTTCCTGCCCGATCCGTTCTCCGGCGTCGCCGGTGCCCGCTTGTACCGCACCGGCGACCTCGTGCGGCGTCGCAGCGGCGGGGAGCTCGAGTTCCTCGGCCGTCTCGACGACCAGGTGAAGGTGCGCGGCTACCGCATCGAGCTCGGCGAGGTGGAGGCGGCGCTGGCGGCGCATCCGCAGGTGCGCGAGGCGGTCGCCGCCGTGCGCGAGCGGAGCGACGGCGCGCGGGAGCTGGTCGCGTACGTCGTGCCCGCGGACGACGGCCCGCCGACCTCCGACGCGCTCGCCCGGCATCTCGCGCGCGCGCTGCCCGCGCACATGGTGCCGAGCGCGTTCGCGCGGCTCGAGGCGGTTCCGTTGACGCCGAACCGCAAGGTCGACCGCCGCGCGCTGCCCGGCGCCGGCGCCGTCCCGCTGGCCTCGGGCAGCGAAGGCGAGCGCGCCCTGTCGCCGCTCGAGCGCACGCTCGCCGAGATCTGGGGCGAGGTGCTCGGCAGCGCGCCCACGCGTCCGAGCGACAGCTTCTTCGGCCTCGGCGGTCACTCGCTCGCCGCGCTCGAGGCGGCATGGCGGATCGAGCAGCGGCTCGCCTACGACGCCGCTCTGCAGGCGATCTTCGAGACGGCGACGCTCGAGCAGCTGGCCGCTCGCATCGGCGCCGGCGCGGAGGCCGCCTGACGTGCGCGTCGTCCCCCAACACGCTGCTCGTGCGTTCAGCGTCGGGATCTTCGGCGCTGCCGGCGCCGTCGGCTCCGCCGCCGCGTTTGCGCTCGCGACGGGCGGCGCGGCCACGCGGCTGGTGCTCGTCGACACGCGAGAAGCGCTGCTGACGGCGCACGCGACGGACATGGCGGCGCTCGCCGCCGTGCTGCCCGGCTGCGTCGTCGAGCCCGCCGGGCCGGCGGCGCTCGCCGGGTGCGACGTGGTCGTCGCCTGCGCCGGGGCGCCCCACCGCGACCACGCCCCGCGGAGCGCGTTCCTGGCGGAGAACGCGGCGATCGTCGCGCAGCTCGCCGACGCGCTCGCGCCATCCGACGGCTGGGGCGGCCGCGTCGTGCTCGTCACGAACCCCGTCGACGCGCTGGCGACCTGGCTGCGGCGGCGCCTGGGACTGCCGCGCGAACGCGTGCTCGGCTACGCGCTCAACGACGAGCTGCGCCTGCGCGCGGCGATCGCGGGGGTGCTCGGCTGCCGCGCCGGCGCCGTCGATGCCTGGGTCGCCGGAGAGCACGGTCCGCACGCGGTGCCGCTGCTGAGCAGGATCCGCGTGGGCGGGGTGCCGGTCGCGCTCGACCCGTGGCAGCGGGCGGCGGTGCTGGTCGAGCTGGACGGCTGGTACGAGCGCTGGCAGCGGCTGGGCACCGGCCGCACGGCCGTGTGGTCGACGGCCTGGGGCGTGGCCGCGCTCGTGCGCGCGTTGCGGCACGACGACGAGCGCGTGCGCAGCGTGTCGGTCGCGCTCGAGGGCGAGTACGGGATTCACGGCGTCTGTCTCGCCGCGCCGGTCCGTGTCGACGGCGCTGGCGCGACCGTCCTCGAGTGGCCGCTGGAGGCGGACGAGGCACGGGCGATGGGCCTCGCCGCTGAGGCCGTGGAGACCGCCGTCGAGTCGATCGAGCACGCGAGGACGGCCGCGTGAGCGGCGCACAGGTCGTGTCGCGCGCCTCGATCGCGCAGGAGGGCGCGTACCTCGACGCGTGCGCGGCGTGCGCGCCACGCTTCCAGGTCCACGCGTGCTTCGACGTCGACGGGACGCTCGACGCCCCCGGGCTCACGCGCGCCCTTGCCCGCCTGATCGCCCGCCACGGCGCGCTGCGGACGGGCCTCGTGCACGCCCACGGCCGCGTCTGGCAGGCGGTCGCGCCGCACGTGCCGACGCCGCTGCGCGAGGTGGACCTCCGCGGGCGCGCCGACGCCGAGCAGGCGCTGGCGCGGCTGCTGCGCGCGGCCAGCGCGCCGTTCGACGCCGCCGCGCCGCCGCTGTTGCGCATGCTGGTCGTGCGGCTCGCGCCGGCGCGCAGCCGGCTCGCGATCGTGCTCGACCACCTGATCGCCGACGGCTGGTCGATGCGCCTGCTGCTGCGCGAGCTGTCGGCGCTCTACGCGGAGGAGAGCGGTGCTGCGCCGGCCCGGCTCGCGCCTGCGCACCAGCACGCCGATTGGTCGGCCGCGCAGCGGCGCGAGCTGACGTCGGCGCGCGTCGCGACCGTGGCGCGCCGCTGGCGCCGGTCGTTGGGCGCCGACCCGGCGGCCGCCGGCGTCGCGTTGCCGGGGCTGCGGGCGGGCGGGACGCCGCGTCGCGAGGCGGTCGTGCAGACGACGATCGGCGCGCCGGCGACGGCGGCGCTGCGCGCGAGCGCCGCGGCGCACGCGGTCAGCCCGTTCGTGGCGGCGCTGGCGCACCTGCTGCCGCTGCTGGCGCAGGAGGCGAGGGCGGACGCCGCGACCGTCGTGACCAACCAGGCGAACCGCGCATCCCCGGCGAGCGCGACCGTCGTCGGCTGCCTCACCCACTGTGGCTTCGTGCATGTCGAGCTCGGCGGGCGGCCGTCGCACGACGAGGTCGTGCGCCGCGTGCGCGACGCCGTCGTCAACCTGCTGCTCGCCGGTCACGTGCCGCTGCGACTGCTGCAGCCGGCGATGTGGCCGGCGCGCCACCACGAGGTTCGGCCCGAGCGACGCGTCTACGTCGTCCTCAACGAGCCGTGGGCCGATGGCCTCGAGCTGGCCGGCGCGCGCGCCACGCGCGCCGAGCTGCCGTATGAGCAGCCCCCGCGGCCCGGGCTCGAGCTGTGGATCGCGGACCTCGGCGAGCGGCTCGCGTTGCGCGCGCTGCATCGCGACGCCGACTTCGAGCGCGCCTACGTCGAGCGCCTCGTCGAGCGGTTCACGACGGCGCTCGGGGATGGGGCGGCAGGCGAGCGATCGACGGCGGCGACGTGGGAGACCGTGCCATGACCGACGCAGCGCACTCGCAGGAGCCGTCCTACCTGGTCGTCGTCAACGACGAGGACCAGTACTCGATCTGGCCGAGCCGGCGTCCGCTGCCGGGAGGCTGGCGCGCCGTCGCCGGACCGCTGGCGAAGGCCGAGGCCCTGGCTTCGATCGAGGCGCGCTGGACGGACATGCGCCCGCGTCGCCTGCGTCTGGCGATGGAGGACGCGGCCCGAGACGCGTGCGACGCGCGGCCCTCGTCGGTTCCTGCGTTGCTCGCCGCGCGGGCGTCGTCGTCGCCGTCCGCGGCCGCGCTCGCGGTCGACGGTGAGATGCAGCTCACGTACGGCGCGTGGGATGCGGGCGCCACGGCGACGGCGCGTGCGCTCGCCGCGCGCGGGGTGGGGCCCGGCGCGCGCGTCGCGCTCGTGCTCGCCCCCGCGCAGCTCGTCAGCTATGCGATCTCCTACGTCGGCATCATGCGTGCCGGCGCGACGGCGGTGCCGCTGCCGCCCGAGCTGCCGGCCGCCGAGCGTCTGGGCTTGAGCGCGCGCCTCGGCGTCTGCGGCGCGATCGGCGACCCGCCCCCGCCGGCGGATGCGGGCGACGCCTGGCACGTCGCGCCGCGGGAGCTCGCGCAGGAGGCGGGGGCGGAGCTCCTCACCGAGGGCCCGCGCGGCGAGGATCCCGCATTGATCCTGCACACCTCGGGCACGACGGGGGATCCGAAGCCGGTCCTGGCGACGCACGCGAACCTGCTGGCGGCGGTCGACGGGCTCCCACCGCTCGACGCCGGCGGCGCCGCGGTGTCGTTCGTCCACGCCATGCCCCCGGCGACGAACGTCGGCAACGTGATGCTGCTGCTCGCGCTTGCCGGCGCCGGCAGGGCGGTCGTGCTGCCCGCGTTCGAGCCCCGGCGCTACTGCGAGCTGATCGCTGCCCATCGCGCCAGCTCGACGAACCTCGTCCCCGCGATGGCGCGCTGGCTGCTGCGCTCGGGCGCCGTTCGACGTACCGACCTCTCGTCCGTCCGCCACGTCGGCCTGACGGCTGCGGACATCGCTCCCGAGACGCTGGCGGAGCTCGCGCGCGCGTTGCCCTCCGCCGAGCTGATCGTCTACTACACGTCGACGGAGGCGTGGCCGGCCGAGCTCTCCTGCGTGTACGACCCGGCGCGCCCGACGGCAGTCGGGCGCAGCGGCACGCGCGGCCTCGTCGAGGTGCGCGATCGCGACGGCCGCCCGCTCCCGGCGGGGGGGACGGGCGAGGTGTGGCTGCGCGCTCCGACGGCGCCGCAGCGCCGCTACCTCCTCGACGAGGAGGCGTCGCGCGCGCGCTTCCGCGACGGCTGGACGGCGACCGGCGACCTCGGCACGCTCGACGCCGACGGCTTCCTGCACCTGTCCGGGCGCATCGAGGCGCTCGTCAACGTCGGCGGCGCGAAGGTCGCGCCCAAGCGCGTCGAGCGGGCGCTCGAGGCGCTTCCGGGGGTGGAGGAGGCGGCGGTCTTCGGGATGTCGCACGAGATCTCCGGCGAGACGGTCGTCGCCGCGGTCGTGACACGGGAGCCGATCGTCGAGCGGGAGCTGCGCGAGGCGCTCGCGGGCACGCTGGCGCGCGTGGAGGTGCCCCAGCGGATCGTGCGCGTGGAGGCGCTGCCGCGCACGCCGCTCGGGAAGGTCCGCACCGGCGAGCTGCGGGCACGGATCGCGGCTGAGCCCCGGCCGGCTCCGGTCGCGCCGCGCAGCCCGCTGGAGGCGGAGATCCTCCAGCTCTGGCAGGAGCTGCTGGGGCGGGAGGACTTCGGCGTCCACGACACCTTCTTCGCGCTGGGCGGGCACTCGCTGCTCGCGGTGCAGCTGGTCGCCCGGCTGAGCGAGCGCCACGGCGTGCCGCACGCGGCGGAGCGGCTGCTGGCCGCCTCCACGGTCGAGCAGCTCGCGCGCGTCGTGGCGCAGGAGCGCGAGCGACGCGCGTCGACCGCGCGCGGTGCGAGGCCACGCCGATGAGGCTCGTGCTCGTCGACAACTACGACTCGTTCACCTTCAACCTGCTGCAGCAGCTGGCGACGCTGAACGGCGAGGCACCGCTTCTCGTGCGCAACGACGAGCGCGTCTCCTGGGCCTCGCTGCGGGCGCAGGGCTACCGGGGCATCGTCGTCTCGCCGGGACCCGGGCGACCGGACCGCGCGCGCGACTTCGGCGTCAGCGCCGCCGCGATCAAGAGCGGTCTGCCGGTGCTCGGCGTCTGCCTCGGCCATCAGGGCCTCTGCCACCTCCACGGCGCGCGCGTCGTGCCGGCGCCGGCCCCCGTGCACGGCTGCCTCAGCGAGATCCGCCACGTCGGCGAGGACCTGTTCGCGGGCATCCCGTCGCCGCTCCGCGCCGTGCGCTACCACTCGCTCGCCGTCGAGGGCCTGCCGCGCCATCTGCACCCCTTGGCGTGGGCGGACGACGACGTGCTGATGGCGGTGCGCCACGCCGACCTGCCGCTCTGGGGCGTCCAGTTCCACCCCGAGTCGATCTGCAGCGAGCACGGCGACGCGCTGCTGGCGAACTTCTGCGCGCTGGCGAGCGAGGCGACCGCGCGCCGACGTCCCGCTGCGCCCGCCGCGGAGCCGGCACCGCTGTCGATCTGCACGCGTGAGCTGCGGCTGGCGTGCGACCCCGAGACCGTCTTCGCCGACCTCTACCGCGGCAGCGACACCGCGTTCTGGCTGGACAGCAGCGCCCACCGCGACGGGCGCGCCCGCTTCTCGTTCATGGGAGACGGAGAAGGTCCACTGGCCGAGCTGATCACCTACGACGTGAGCACGCGCCGCGTGACGACGCGCAGCGCAGCCGGCGTCGCGTACGCCGACGGCCCGCTGCTGGACCATCTCGCGCAGCTGCTGGCTGCGCGCCGGATGCCGTCCGACCCGGCGCTCCCGTTCCCCTTCGTCGGGGGCTGGGTCGGCTATCTCGGCTACGAGCTGAAGGCGGAGCTCTGCGGCGCCGCCGCGCACGCCGCCGCGACACCCGACGCGGCGCTGCTGTTCGCCGATCGCTTCCTCACGTTCGACCACGCGCGCGACACGATCTGGCTCGTGGCGATCGAGGGGCGGGGCCGCTCGGCTGCGGGCTGGCTGGCGGACACGGAGGCGGCGCTGCGGGCGTTGCCGAGACGTCGCGCCTGCATGCCGCCGCCGCCGGTCGAGCCGCGCCGGCATGACGACGTGCTCGCGGCCGACGACGGTGCGAGCTGGCCGCCGGGCTTCCGTCCGCGCCATTCGCCCGTCCAGTATGCGGAGCTGATCGCCAGGTGTCAGGAGGCCATCCGGCTCGGCGAGAGCTACGAGGTGTGCCTCACGAACATGGTCACGGTCGCGACGCCGGTCGACGCGTGGGAGACGTATGTCCGTCTGCGGGCGATCAACCCGGCGCCGTACGCCGCGTACCTGCGGCTGGCGGGAGTCGACGTCCTGAGCGCATCCCCCGAGCGCTTCCTCGCGATCGACGCGGCCGGCCGGGTGGAGGCGAAGCCGATCAAGGGGACGGCGCCGCGGGGTGCGAGCGTGGAGGAGGACCTCAGGATTCGCGAGCGTCTGCACGCGAGCGAGAAGGACCGTGCCGAGAACCTGATGATCGTCGACCTGCTGCGCAACGACCTCGGCGCGGTCTGCGAGGTCGGCAGCGTGCACGTGCCGACGCTGTTCGGGGTCGAGTCGTTCGCGACCGTCCACCAGCTGGTCTCGACGATCCGGGGGCGGATCGGCGGCGGCGCCTCGGCGCTGGACGTCGTGCGCGCGGCGTTTCCGGGCGGCTCGATGACGGGCGCGCCGAAGAAGCGCACGATGGAGCTCGTCGACGAGCTGGAGGCCGGTCCGCGCGGCGTCTACTCCGGCGCGCTCGGCTGGCTCGGGCTCGACGGCAGCGCGGACCTCAGCGTCGTCATCCGCACGCTCACCATCGCCGACGAGGTCGCAAGCTTCGGCGTCGGCGGCGCGATCGTCGCGCTGTCGGACCCGCTGGAGGAGCTGCAAGAGGCGCGCTTGAAGGCGCGCGCGCTGATGCAGGCGCTCGTGCCGCGCACCGCGCCGAAGGCGGCGACCGCCTGACGCATGGTTCACGAACGATGGAGGAGAGACGATGCTTCGGACAGTCCTGAAGTCGAAGATCCACGGTGCGACGGTGTCGGGATCGAAGCTGCACTACGTCGGGTCGCTGACGGTCGACCTCGACCTGCTGCGGGCCGCCGACATCCTGCCCGGCGAGCTGGTCCACGTCGCGAACGTCTCCAACGGCGCGCGCTTCGAGACGTACACGATCGCGGGCGAGGCGGGCAGCGGACAGATGCAGGTCAACGGCGCGGCGGCCCGCCTCGCGCACGCCGGGGACCTCATCATCGTCATGTCCTACGGGCAGTACAGCGCGAGAGAGCTGGTCGGTCACCGGCCGGCGATCGTCCAGGTCGACGCCGCGAACGCCGTCCGCGACGTCGTTCGCCCCGCTCCGGGCGCTGGGGCCCCGGCGATCCGCTCGCCGGTCGCCTCGAGCATGTGATGGAGCATCGGCGGCTCGGCTCCAGCGGCCTTCAGCTGAGCGCGATCGGGCTGGGCGGCTGGGCGACGTTCGGGGAGCGCCTCTCCGGCCGCGAGGCGATGCGCGTGCTGGCCGCCGCGCGCTCCGCCGGCATCACCCTCTTCGACAATGCCGAGACGTACGCCGGCGGCCGCTCCGAGGAGGCGATGGGACGGGCAATCAGGCGACTGCGGTGGCCGCGCGACTCGTTCGCGATCACGAGCAAGGTCTTCTGGGGGACGGGCAGCGGGCTCCCGCTCGCGCGCGGGCTGAACCGCAAGCATGTCGTCGAAGCGTGCCACGCGGCGTTGCGGCGGCTGCGCGTCGAACACCTTGACCTCTACCTCTGCCATCGTCCCGACCCGCACGCGCCTCTGGAGGAGACCGTGGCGGCGATGACGGATCTCGTGCGGCAGGGCAAGATCCTGTACTGGGGAACGTCCGAGTGGCCGGCGGCCTCGATCCAGCGCGCGAGCGCGATGGCTCGGCGCCGCTCGCTGGTCGCGCCCGTCACAGAGCAGGCGCAGTACAACGTCTTCGTGCGGCGGCGCGTCGAGCAGGAGTACGCGCCCTTGTACGACCGGCTCGGCCTCGGCCTGATGGCGTGGTCGCCGCTCGCCTACGGCGTGCTGGCCGGTCGCTACGGCGGCGACGGCGGCGGGCGTCGCGGCCGGCTCGACCGCCCAGGGTACGCGTGGCTGCGCGAGACGATCCTCGACGAGCGCGCCGACAGACGCCTGAGCGCTGCCCGCGAGCTCGGCGAGATCGCGCGCGAGCTCGACCGCTCGCCGGCGGCGCTGGCGCTCGCATGGGTCTTGAGCAACGCCCGAGTCGGCTGCGCGGTCATGGGCGCCTCCTCGGCCCGGCACGTGGAGGAGAACGTGACCGCGCTCGAGCTCCTGCCGTTGGACCTCGACGTGCGCCGACGCCTCGACGGCCTCATCGATCCGGTCTGAGGCGTGCGTCAGGAACCGGGCGGGGCGAGCACCCCGATGCCGAATGCACGGGCGAGCGCCGGCATGAGCCCGACGAGGTCGTCCCATTCCATGCTGATGCCGCGCAGGCTCTCCACGCCGTGGAGTCCGGTCAGCTCACAGCCGCGCAGCTCGGAGCGGCGAAAGCGTGCGCCGGAGGTGTCGCAGTCGGTGAGGTCGCACGCATGGAGGCACACGGAGTCGCAGCGCGCCTCCTGCAGGTCGCTGGACGTCATGAGGCAGCGCTCGAACGTCACCCACTCGAGCGTCGCATGCGTGAAGACCGACAGGTCCAGCCGGCAGTCCTTGATCAGCACGTTGTTGAACCGGCTCTCTGCCCACGACGAGCCCGTGAGGCGGCAGCCGTCGATCTCGCACCGGGTCAGCGACGCGCCGCGCGCCTGCATGTTCGCGAGATTGCAGCCTCTCAGCCGCGTGTCGAGGAGGCGGACGCCGGGAAGTCGGGCATTGCCGAGATCCGCCCGTTCGATCAGCGAGCCCTCGACCGTCAGCGATCTCGCGCCGACGCCGGCGAGGTCGGCGTCGAGGACGCTGACCGCCGACGACGAGCACCCATCCTGTATCTGGGCGATGTCGATCCGAGTGAGATCACTGGCGAGATCCGGAGGATCGGGGATGCATGTGAGGCGCTTGGGCATCGCGCGGTCCATGTTCACGGCGGGGCGCCGAGGTAGACAGATATTAACGAATAACTATAGCTCAAGACCGTGCTGTTGGTGCACAAGTAGTTGATGTCTTAGCAAGCATGCATATGATTCGCCGCGGCTTGCTGACTGCAAGCAGGTGGATCGTAACAGGACAAGGCGCTCGCGGGGGGACAAAAGAGTGCCTTGTGGCTGCAATCCGCAGGTGATCTCATCTACAGAATTGTTGAACTGGGGGAGGGGGAAAGTCCGTTGACGGCACCTGAGTCATGGCATGTGACCCGGACTATTCGCGCGCTCGAGTTGTTGACGCAAAGACCGCAGACGGCGATCGAGCTCGCGGACGCGCTCGGGGTTCACGTGCGAACTGCGCGCCGACTTCTTAATCGGCTGGTTCACGAGGGCTATGCGGTCCGAGAAGCCAGGCATCGCACGATCTATCGAGTCACCTTGAAGGTGGTCTCCATAGCTGGTTGCGCAATCGAGGACTCGAGCGTGTTGCGTAATGCACTCAAACTCACGCGAGAGTATCACATGAGGATAGGGCAATTCCTGCAACTGTGGGTGCCAAGCTATTGCTGGGTCATTCCTCTCTTTGAGTTGGGCGGCTCCTCGAACGAATGCTGGATCGGCCTCACTCCCGGCCGACGAGCGCCCAGTCACTGTACGGCGCCTGGCAAGGCATTGCTGGCGCACCGAGTGTATTGGCGGGAGACCGTCCTCAAGGCTCCGCTCAAGCGGTACACGGAGGGGACGATCGTCGACGTCGCGATGCTGCGGAGCAACCTGGCGCAGGCCGAAGCCCTCGGGTACGCGGTCGACCGTGGCGAGTACGTAGCGACGCTTGGGGGGGTTGCGGCGCCTGTGCGCGACCACCATGGCGACGTGATCGCTGCGCTGGGGCTCGCGGCGGCGGTCGACAAGCTGTCGGGGCGCGCCTTGGACGAACTGAGCGAGACCGTCGTAGAGGCTGCACGCGGCTTGTCGCGGCTGCTCGGGCACGACCGCGAAGTCAGCACGCTGCGCGGAGCCGACGATGCCGATCCGCTGTTCGCGATGATGCCGGGGAGTCGTAGCCATGCCGCCTGAGCTCGCGCCAGGGGGCGAGCGTCGTCTGCGCGGCTGGGGAGTCCGCGCGGCAGCGATCCTTTGCCTCGGTCTGCTTGCCGCCGTCGTCGCCTGCGGCAACTCGACCGTGAAGCGGACGCCGGCCGGGGACGTGTCGGGGCGCGCCCGACAGATCGCCCTGAGCCCCGCCGAGTTGGCTCGAGCATCCGTGATCCGGATCGCCGATCTGCCGGGAGGCGCGACCCCCCTGCAAGAACCCGCCCCCGCGGTGCTGAGCGCCTGCGGCCTGCGGCGGGTGTTCGCGAAGGTCGCCGTCGGCAGCGCATATATGCCGATCGCGCTCGTGAGGGAAGCGACCGTGCGGGCGGTGGTTGGAGTCTTCGACTCGCATGCGACGGCGGATCGCGTGTTCGAGCGGCTGCATCGCCGCGGGATGCTGTCGTGCTATCGCCGCGTGCTTCGGATGCTCGTCGCGAGGCACGGCACGCCCGGTTCTTCCGCGACGGTCATACGGAACATCGTCGGGACGCCGGTCAAGAGCCGCGCGTATCGGATCACGACGCTGGCGAGCCAGGGGGCGTTCTCCAGAGCCGTGGTGGCCGACATCGCGATCGTGCAGATAGATCGCCGTATCGGAATGCTCACGGTGTCGGCGATAGACGTGCTGCCGGCGGAACTGTTGGATGCGGTCGCCGAGGCGCTCGTGCGCCGGTCGAGGCACGCGGCGAGCGGCGGGACGCGACGCCGATCCGCTGCCAGATGACCAGCGGCCAGCAGCGGTTCGCCTGGCACGCGAGCGGCGCTCGGCAGGTCCGGCACACCCGTGGGGTGTGCTGCACATGCACGCTCAGCTTCGTCTCGGCGGCGCGTGCTCGACGCGCTTGTCGCGCCGGATCACGGTGAGCACCGCGGCGAGCAGCGGAGCGCTCGGATGCGAATGGGCGCTCGCGGGCGGCACCGGGCGAGCTGCGCTGGGCGGCTCGGAGGCGGGGACGGTCTTCATGTCGACGACCTTTCGAAGCCGGATCGTCGATGACGATCGCCGGCTGCTCTATCGCTCTGTCGGAGTGCCGACGCGGCCCCGACCGCCGCGCTGCGGAGCCGGCGGCTCGGCGTCCCGCGCCCGGCTCGCGCCGGGCACGGATGCCGTCAGCTCGGGTCGGAGCGGGTTACGCCGCTTGGACGTTGATCGCCTTCGGCCCCTTGGGGCCGGGCTCGGAGTCGAAGGTGACCTTCGCGCCCTCGGCCAGCGAGCGGTAGCCGTCGCCGACGATCGCGCTGTGATGGACGAAGAGGTCGTCCGACTGGTCGTCCGGGGTGATGAACCCGAAGCCCTTGTCGTCTTTGAACCACTTCACGGTTCCTGTCGCCATGGTCTTTCCTCCACGGTCATGTGCTGCGGACGCGGAGGATGCGGTGAGGCAACGACGACGAGCGCTGGCACAGCTTTGCCGGACCCTTGCGATCCGGCTTGAGCGGCCAGCTTAGCAGCCGCCGCCGCACCTCACGGCGGTGCTAGGGTCGTCCATATGACTCGGCGCCTGCGCGAGGTGGTCCGTGCGTGGGGCCCAGGCGCGCGCGCATCGCGGCACGAGCAAGCGCTGAGGGCGCGAGTGGAGCGCCTCGAGTCGGTGGTCGAGGGGCTTCAGGACGCGCTCTACCGTCAGGCCCGGCAGCACGACCGAGAGATCGCGGAACTGCGCAGGCGCACCGATCCCACCGAGATCGCCCGCGCCCTCAGCGAGGACGCGCGCAGACGCGGCCTCTGACCGGCGCCGCGACAGCGCGGCGAGCGACGTCCGCGCCGCCGCTGACGGCTGAGGCCGCAAGCGACCGCGCGCGGTGTCGTCTCCCATCCCTGGACTAGGGTGCTGTCGCCATCTGCAATCGCGGACAACCTTGGGAGGCGCGGATGCCGGACACCACCTGCCACATGTCGATCTCGCTCGACGGATTCGTCGCCGGGCCCGACCAGAGCCGCGAGCATCCACTCGGCCGGCGCGGGCGCGAGCTTCACAGCTGGCATCTCGGCGACGAGCGCGCCAACGACGCCGACGCGACGGCGGCCGGCTGGCTGATGCGCCCGCGCGGCGCCTACGTGATGGGGCGGAACATGTTCGGTCCGGTCCGCGGCGCGTGGGATGAGGAGTGGAGCGGCTGGTGGGGCCCCGAGCCGCCGTACCACGCGCCGGTGTTCGTGCTCACCCACCACGCCCACGAGCCGATCGCGATGGAAGGCGGGACCGTCTTTCACTTCGTCACCGACGGCTTCGATGCCGCGTACGCGCGAGCGCGCGAGACGGCCGGCGAGGGCGGCGTCGACATCGCGGGCGGCGCCTCGACCGTGCGCCAGGCCCTCGTCGCCGGGGTCATCGACGAGCTCACGCTCGACATCGCGCCGGTGCTGCTCGGCTCCGGCGAGCGGATCTTCGACGGCGTCGAGTCGTTCGGGTTGGAGCCCGTCGAGGTCCTGCATTCGCCGCTGGCCACGCACATCCGCTACCGCCGGGCGGGATGACGCGCTCGACGCGGGCGCCGTCGAGGCGGGTCTGCGCAGCGGGATAGTGTTTCCGCCCGCCATGGACGCCGCGAGCCGCCTTCCTCCCGAGCAGCGCGCCCGCATGCGCATCGACGCGATGCTCGAGGATGCCGGCTGGAAGCTGCAGGACTGGTCCGGGCATGTCGACTTCCGCGCCGCGCCCGGCGTAGCCGTGCGCGAGTTCGTGACCGAGACGGGGCCGGTCGACTACCTCCTCGTCGCGGACGGCAAGGTCGTCGGCTCGGTCGAGGCGAAGCCCGAGGGCCATACGCTCTCCTCGGTCGAGACGCAGACCGAGCGCTACAACGAGGGCTTCAGGCTCACGGTCGGCAAGCGCGATCTCCCGCGCTACGCCGACGAGCTGCTCTTCCAGTACGTCTCGACCGGCACCGAGACGAACGTCCAGAGCCGTCGCGACCCGATCCTGCGCCCGCGCGAGATCTTCCACTTCCACCGGCCCGAGACGCTCGCCGCCTGGGCACAGGCGGACCGCAGCTTCCGCGCGAGGCTGCGGCACCTGCCGCCGATCGAGGCGGCGGGCCTGCGGGACGTGCAGGTCGACGCGCTGCGCGAGCTGGAGGCGTCGCTGGCGAACGATCGGCCGCGCGCGCTGGCGGCGATCACGATGGGCGGCGGCAAGACCCGCCTCGCGGTCGCCGAGTCCTACCGGCTGCTGCGCTTCGCAGACGCCGCGCGGATCCTGTTTCTCGTCGACCGCGTCTCGCTTGCCGAGCAGGCCGCCAAGGAGTTTCGCGCCTACGTCCATCCCGACGGCCGGCGCTTCGAGGACGACTACGTCGTCGAGGTGCTCACGTCGAGCGACGCGAACCGGTCCGCCAACGTCGTGATCTGCACGATCCAGCGGCTCTACGCGATGCTGCGAGGCGAGGAGCGCCCGTACGATCCGGAGTTCGACGAGGTCTCGACGTTCGAGATGAGCGACGGGCCGCCGGTCGAGGTCGTCTACAACCCCGGCGTGCCGATCGAGTACTTCGACCTCGTCTACACCGACGAGTGCCACCGCTCGATCTACGGACGCTGGGGTCAGGTGCTCGACTACTTCGACGCGTTCACCGTCGGCCTGACCGCGACGCCGACGCCGACCACGCTCGCCTACTTCGACGACAACGTGATCGCCGAGTACGGCCGCGAGCAGGCGGTCTTCGACGACGTCAACGTCGACCAGCAGCTGTTTCGCATCCGCACCGAGGTGGGTGAGGGCGGCGCGACGATGGCCGCGGGGGAGTGGGTCAAGGTGCGCGACCGCCTCACACGGGTCAGACGCCCCCTCCAACTCGGCGACGACTACCCGTACACGCCGGAGCAGCTCGACCGCGCCGTGATGAACCCCAGCCAGATCCGCACGGTCGTGACGGCCTTCAAGGATCTCGTGACCACGCAGCTGTTCCCCGACCGCGACGAGGTTCCCAAGACGATCTTCTTCTGCAAGCACGACCAGCACGCCGAGGACGTGCTCAAGATCGTCCGCGAGGTGTTCGACCGCGGGATCGAGTTCGCCCGCAAGATCACGTACAAGGCCGAGGGAACCGTCGAGCAGAACATCAAGGACTTCCGCAACGATCCGGCGCTGCGGATCGCGGTCACGGTCGAGCAGATCGGAACCGGCACCGACATCAAGGCCGTCGAGTGCCTCGTCTTCATGCGGATGGTCGCCTCGCGCGTGCTGTTCAACCAGATGCGCGGCCGCGCGGTGCGGACGATGGACGAGGACGACTTCTGGCAGGTCACGCCGGGCGCCGCCGAGAAGGGGCAGACGAAGGCGTACTCGGTGCTCGTGGACGCTGTCGGCATCACCGACGAGGACGCGGTCCTGCTCGACGCGGAGCCGATCTCCGAGCGCAAGCCCTCCGTGCCGTTCAAGACGCTGCTGCGCGACATCGGCATGGGACTCACCGACGACGACACGCTGAAGTCCGTGGCGCTGCGGCTGCGTCGGCTCGAGCGCAAGCTGTCGCCGTCGGAGCAGCGCGAGTTCGCGCAGGTCGCCGGCGGCGTGCGCATCGGCGACGTCGTCGACGACCTGCGCTCGGCGGCGGACCCGGACTTCCAGCGCGCGACGGCGCGGCAGGCGACCGGCGTCGACGACCCCGACGGCGACGCCGTCCGCGCGGCGCGCGAGCTGCTCGTCGAGCATGCCGTCGCGCAGCTGCGTCGCGCCGAGGTGCGCGCGAAGCTCGACGAGCTGCAGGCGGAGGTGACGCAGCAGTACATCCACATCGGCGGCCACGACACGCTGGTCGGCGCCGACTTCGTCGCCGATCCGGCGGCGGCGCAGGACGTGATCGCCACGTGGCGCCGGTACGTCGACGAGCATCGCGACGAGCACGTCGCGCTGAAGGCGTTCTACGCGCAGCCCTACCGGCGGCGGCCGAGCTTCGACGATGTCGCCGAGCTTGCCGCGGCGATCGCCCGCCCGCCGCACAACCTCACTCCGGAGCGCGTCTGGTCGGCGTACGAGCAGCTCGACGCCAACCGCGTCAAGGGCCACGGCGGCAAGCTCACGGCCGACCTCGTGCGGCTCCTCCGCTACACGCTGGAGGAGGATCGCGAGCTGATCCCGCACGAGGATGTCGTCCGGCTGCGCTTCGGCGTGTGGATGGCCGAGCAGGAGTCCGGCGGGCGCAGGTTCAGCGCCGAGCAGCGGCGCTGGCTGGAGATGATCCGCGACCGCATCGTGACCTCGATGAGCTTCGACCCCGGCGAGGACTACGACTTTCCGCCCTTCTCGGAGCATGGCGGCATCGTCCATGCCTACGAATTGTTCGGCGACGATCTCGACGTCGTGGTGGGCGAGCTCAACGAGGTGCTGGGGGCGTGAGTCCAGGCGTGAGCGAACTTCCCGCCGGGTGGAGCTGGGTGTCGCTCCGGGACGTGTGCGACCCCGTCGGAACGATCGATCCGAAGGAGGCGCCGGCGAGCGAATTCACCTACGTCGACATCGCCTCGATCGATCGGGTCTCCAAGCTGATCGTCGCGCCCAAGCGACTGAAGGGCCGCGACGCCCCCGCGCGAGCCCGGCAGCGCGTCGGCGCCGGCGACGTCCTCTTCTCGACCGTGCGCCCGAACCTCCAAGCCGTGGCACGCGTGCCGGATGCGCTGGACGGCGAGGTGGCGTCGACCGGGTTCTGCGTCCTGCGCCCTGGTGGCGGGATTCATCCGGACTTCCTCTTCTGGGCAGTGTTGGAGCCGGGCTTTTCCAGCCGCGTGCTGGCGAAGGCGCGCGGCGTGAGCTACCCCGCCGTCCGCGATCGAGACGTGCTCGAAGAGCGCATTCCGCTTCCGGCCTACGCGGAGCAGGAGCGCCTCGTCCACGAGCTCGAGCGCCTCCTCGGCACCGTCGCGGTGGGAGCCCGGATGCTCGCGAGCGCTCGCGAGCAGATCCACGCGCTCCGGCGGGCCGTCCTCCAGAGCGCGTTCGGTCGCGCCGCCGGGCCGCGGGCTGGCGGCGAAGCGCCGCCGCCGCTGCCGGCGGGGTGGGAGTGGTCGACGATCGGCGCCGAGGGTGAGGTTCAGCTCGGCCGCCAGCGCGCGCCGAGATATCACCGGGGGGCTCACATGCGACCCTACCTGCGGGTCGCGAACGTGTTCGACGACCGCATCGACCTTTCTGACGTGATGGAGATGGACTTCCCGCCGCCGGACGCCGAACGCTACGAGCTTGCGCCCGGCGACATCCTGTTGAACGAGGGCCAGAGCCCGGAGCTGGTCGGGCGCCCGGCGATGTACCGCGGCGAGCTGCCGGGCGCCTGCTTCACGAATTCGCTGATCCGCTACCGACCCCGCGGGCGCATCGACAGCGAATTCGCGCTGCTGCTGTTCCGGCATTACCTGTACAGCGGCCGCTTCCAGCGGGAGGCGCGCATCACCACGAACATCGCGCATCTGTCGGCGAAGCGCTTCGCGGCCGTCGAGCTCCCGGTGCCGCCGCTCCCCGCCCAGCGGGAGATCGTGCGCGAGACGCGCGAGCAGCTGGCGGCCGCCGACCGTCTCGAAGCGACGCTCGAGGCGGCGCTGGCGAGAGCGAGAGCGCTCGAGCGGGTGCTCCTGCGCGACGCGTTGAGCGGACGCCTGTCCCAGCGGGCCGCCGCGGGAGCGGCAGCATGAGGGGTCCGATCGACGAGCACTCGCGTCAGCTCGTCCAGAAGCTGTGGAACTACTGCAACCTGCTGCGCGACGTCGGCCTCTCCTACGGCGACTACGTGGAGCAGCTCACGTATCTGCTGTTCCTCAAGATGGCGCATGAGCGGACGCAGCCGCCGCGCAACGAGAAGCCGCGCCTGCCGAAGGGGTACGACTGGCCGTCGCTGCTGACCAAGTCGGGCGCCGACCTCGAGGCGCACTACGTCGCGACCCTGCAGCGGCTCGGCAGCGAGCCGGGCCTGCTCGGTCTGATCTTCCGCAAGGCGCAGAACCGCATCCAGAACCCGGCGACGCTGCGGCGGCTGATCGTCGAGCTGATCGACCCGGAGACGTGGACCGGCGTCGACGCCGACATCAAGGGCGACGCGTACGAGGGACTGCTGGAGAAGAACGCCGCCGACACGAAGTCCGGCGCCGGCCAGTACTTCACGCCGCGGCCGCTGACGTGGGCGATGACCGAGGTGATGCAGCCGCAGCCCGGCGAGACGATCGGCGACCCGGCATGCGGCACCGGCGGCTTCCTCCTGAGCGCGTTCGACTACATCACCGATTCCGATCGGAACAAGCTCGACCGCGCCCAGCTGCGCTTTCTCCGCGACGACGCGTTCCGCGGGACCGAGATCGTCGACAACACCGCGCGACTGTGCGCGATGAACCTCTTCCTGCACGGCATCGGCGGCGCGGACATCAACGCGACGGCGCCCATCGAGGTCAAGGACGCGCTGCTCCAGGAGCCGGCCGACAAGGTCGACGTGGTGCTCGCCAATCCCCCGTTCGGCAAGAAGAGCTCGGTGACGGTGATCGGGGAGGACGGGTCGGTCAGCTCCGAGGCCGAGACGGTCGTGCGCGACGACTTCTGGGCCACGACCTCGAACAAGCAGCTCAACTTCGTGCAGCACATCCGCTCGATGCTGCGGATCGGCGGTCGCGCGGCCGTCGTCGTCCCGGACAACGTGCTGTTCGAGGGGGGCGCCGGCGAGGTCGTCCGCCGGCGGCTGCTGCACGAATGCGACGTCCACACGCTGCTGCGCCTGCCGACCGGCATCTTCTACGCCCAGGGCGTCAAGGCGAACGTCCTCTTCTTCGAGCGCCGCGCGGCGAGCGCCGTCCCGCAGACGAAGCACCTGTGGGTGTACGACCTGCGCACCAACCAGCGCTTCACGCTGAAGACGCGCCCGCTGAAGAAGGCCGACCTCCAACCGTTCGTGGAGGCCTACCGCCCGGGTGCGCGCAGCCGCCGCAGAGCGGCGCAGAACTTCAAGCGCTACGACTACGAGGCGCTGGCCGCGCGGCCTGGCTTCAACCTCGACGTGTGGGCCGACGTCGTCGACGAATCGCTGTCCGACCCCGCGTCGCTGCCGGCGCCCGAGGTCATCGCGGCGCAGATCGTCGAGGACGCCACGGCGGGGATCGAGGCGTTCGCCGCCGTCGCCGCCGAGCTGGCGGCGCGCAACGGGGACGCCGGAGCTCCGAGAGCGAGCCCCGATGCGGTCGAGGCCCTGCTCGACGACGAGTGAAGGCGAGCGGGCGGCGCGACTACGCGCCGGTCGACGGACGCGCCGAGATGCGCGGCCGCAGGTGCGCCGCGCGAGCTCCGGCAAGGGCGATCGGCGCGAGCGCGCCGGCGAGCACGACGCCGGCGAGGCGCAGGGCCGCGATGCCGCCGAGGGAGAAGGGGGCGGGGTAGCCGGTGGTCTGGGTGAGCCAGCGCCCGAGCAACGCGTGGCCGAGCACGCCGGCGGCGAGTCCCGCGGCGCATCCGGTGGCGAGCACGACCGCCGCCTCGAGCAGCAGCAGGCGCTGCAGCTCCAGCGGGCGGTGGCCCGACAGGCGCAGGGCGGCGAGTGAGGAGCGGCGCTGCCAGATGGCTCCGATCGTCCCCGCCGCGAGCGCCAGCGCGGCCGCCACGATCAGCAGCGCGGAGATCTGGCTGAGGCGCTGAAGGCCGTCGCGGGCGAGCGCGCGGAACTGCGCGTCGCGCGCGTTCACCGTCTGCGCGTGCAGGGCGCTGCCGGGGCCGAGCGCGCGCTGGATCGCGCGGCGTGCGGCGCCGGCGTCCGCCCCCGCTTCGAGCCACACCTCGAGCGCCGTCGGCTCGGGGCGGTTCCAGTCGCGCCGGTAGCGCTCGCCGGACATGACGATCGCGCCAGGGCTCCAGCCGAGGTTCGTGGTGACGGCGGCCACGCGGAACCGTCTCTCGCCGGATGGCGTCGGGAGCGTGAAGCCGTCGCCGACAGCGGCGCCCTGCGTCGCCGCCAGGACGTTCGAGACGGCGATCCAGCCCCCGCCGCGCACGCGCGCCTGGGCGGTCGCGGCGCGCCCGTGGAGCAGCTGGCTCGGCGGAATCGGCGCGACGTCCGCGCGGCTGGGCGCGAGGATCCACGCGCGCCGCCTCCCGATGTCGAGCAAGCCGCCGTCGTACCGCTCGACTCGCCGCACGCCGGCGACCCGCCCGACGCGGCCGGCGGCACGGCCCAGCGCGAAGCGCTCGCTCGTGAGGCTGTTCTCGCCGCGGCCGGCCGTGATCCACAGGTCCGGTCCCGCGAGGTACTCGGCGAACGTGCCGTCGAGCCCGCGCAGCACGTCGCGGTGCGCGCCCTCGATCGCGACGCAGCCGCAGACCGCGACGGCTCCCATCGCGGCCAACGCGGACGCGCGGGCGGTGCGCGCTCGGATCCCTTCGCACGCAAGGCTCAACGCGTGCCAGCTCGCGCGGTCGGCCAGCCGGCGCAGGCCGTCTGCGGCCGTGGCGCTCAACCACGGCGTCGCCAGCGCGGCGCCGACGGCGAGCAGGCCGATCGCGGGGATGCTCGCGCCGGGCGCCCGCCATGCCGTCGCGACGGTCGCGACGAGCAGGGCGAGGGCCGTCCCGACCAAGGCTCGCCGCGTGCGCGGGCCGAGCTGCTGGCCCGCCTCGCCCTCGTGGCGCTCCGCCGCGTCGTGCGGCCGGCCGCGACGCAGGTCGAGCAGGAGCGGCGCGGCGGCAAGGCAGGCGACGGCCACGCCGCCCACGCCGACGAGCGCCGCCGTCGCCGGCGCGACGGACACGCGGCCGTCGAGCGCGAAGGCGAACGACAGGAAGCTCGGCGCCCCGGCGAAGAGCGTGTGCGCGAGCAGCATGCCCAGCGCGATCCCCGCGAGCGACGCGACGGTCCCGAGGACCGCCGCCTCGAACAGCAGGATCGCGGCGACGTCGCGCGGGGCATAGCCGGCCGCGACGCGCAGCAGGACGATGCCGCGGCGCCGCTCGGGCGCAGTCAGCAGCATCGCGTTGACGACGAGCAGCGCGCCGCAGACCGCGGCGATCA